>ENA-OQKD01000262-OQKD01000262.1-human-gut-metagenome-genome-assembly--contig:-NODE-262-length-14661-cov-2.662515_pt1 | contig 14661 bp, 17 predicted proteins | sample MGYA00242775_ERZ504792 | MGnify/ENA primary metagenome ERZ504792 (study PRJEB26092, sample SAMD00036401) | human gut metagenome | host: Homo sapiens | study: EMG produced TPA metagenomics assembly of...
TAAATCAAATCCTGACTCTTCTTCTTGTACGTTTTTCTCCAACCAAAAACGTCCCCATCGGCATCTGGTCAGTCTTATCACATAGTTGATTTAAAAAATGTGTCTACATAATCTTCTACATAGATTTTTGAACTGTCACTTACATTTTCCTATTTGTCGTAACAGTTTTTTTGGAAGTTGGTTTTTTCATTTTCTTTCACCTCATCTGCATAGTTTTTCCTCATCATAGCATATGAAAAGTGCTGAATTTATCAGATACTGTCGCCCCTTCCAGAAACTGTTCGACATAAATTCCAAAGAAAGGATAGGGAAAACGCTTTTCTCCTATCCTTTCGTCATCATCTTCTTTTACTTGTCTCGCATGCCCCGCAATATTTGTCGGTAAGAGTCGTAATAAACCCTTCCTTTGTTTTTGGTATTCTAAAAAAAGTAACCGGCCACATATGATTATAGATAATATCTTTTTCAATCTCATTCAGTTCAAAAAATTTGCTCGCATTCTTTAACGCTGTCTTCGGATGTGTGAGTCCATGAAAATGATCTCCCGTTTTTTTCGCATGTGTGTGCCAGTCGTACAAAAACAAGTCATGAAGCATCGCCCCTCTCGCCGCCGATCTTGCATCTAAATGAAAAAAACGGCACCACTGATAATTGTAATATGCCACATGGACACAATGCTGATAGCAATTCGTCGTGCCATGATGTGGATATAATTTCATGCGAAGCACGACAGGATGTTCGGCAATATCTCGAATACAATCATAAAAATCATATTTCCATTCATCCCGCAGACTGTATAGTTTATCTTGAATTTTTCTAAACATTTTGCATCCCTCATAACATTTTGATTTCTCAAACATCATAAAACATAAGAGGCGAAAGTGTCAACACTCTCGCCTCTTATGTTTTTATTAAAACTCTTTTATTTTTTTATAAATGCTTTCCGCATCTAAACCGTATTTTTTAACCAACTCAACTGCCGGTCCTGATTCTCCATAAGTATCATTGATACCAATCTTCAGAACTTTTGTAGGTGCTTTTTCCGATAACACATCACAAACCGCACTTCCAAGTCCGCCAATCACGGAATGTTCTTCAATTGTAACTACTTTTCCAGTCTCTTTTGCAGCTTCCACAATCAATTCTTCGTCCAAAGGTTTGATTGTATGGATGTTAATTACTTTTGCATCGATACCATCTGCCGCTAATTTTTCCGCCGCTTCCAGTGTCTCAGCTACCGGAAGACCTGTGGCGATCAAAGTGATGTCCTTTCCTTCACGAAGAACAACACCTTTTCCAAGTTCAAATTTATAATCTTCACGATCGTTGATTACCGGAACTGCAAGTCTTCCAAAACGAAGATAAACAGGTCCTTCATGCTTATAAGCCGCTTTTACTGCCGCTCTTGCTTCCACATCATCCGATGGGTTTATGACAACCATCCCCGGAATTGTTCTCATCAGCGCAATGTCCTCGTTACACTGATGTGTCGCACCGTCTTCTCCTACTGAGATTCCCGCATGTGTCGCACCGATTTTTACATTCAGCTTCGGATATCCGATAGAGTTACGAATCTGCTCAAATGCACGTCCTGCCGCAAACATTGCAAACGAACTTGCAAACGGAACCTTTCCTGTTGTAGCAAGACCTGCTGCAACACCCATCATATTACATTCTGCAATTCCGCAGTCAATGTGACGTTCCGGAAATACTTTCTTAAATACGCCAGTCTTTGTGGCAGCTGCTAAGTCAGCATCCAAAACAACAAGATTTTCATGTTCTTTTCCTAATTCTACAAGGGCATTTCCATAACTGTCACGAGTAGCAATTTTCTTTACATCTGACATAATGCTTCACCTACTTTCTCTAAATCTGCCATTGCAACTGCATATTGTTCTGCATTCGGTGCAGAGCCATGCCATGATGCCTGATTCTCCATAAACGACACGTTCTTTCCTTTGATCGTCTTTGCAATGATCGCTGTCGGCTGACCTTTTGTCTCTCTTGCTTCTTTAAAAGCTGCATCCAAAGCATCAAAGTCATGTCCATCCACATTGATCACATGGAAATTGAAAGCTTCAAACTTCTTGTCAATTGGATATGGCGAGCATACTTCATCAATTGCACCATCAATCTGAAGTCCGTTATTGTCTACGATCACAACAAGATTATCCAGTTTTCTGTGACTTGCAAGCATTGCTGCCTCCCATACCTGTCCTTCCTGAATCTCGCCGTCACCTAACAGTGTGTAAACTCTGTAATCTTCATTCGAAAGTTTCGCCGAAAGTGCCATACCTACAGCTGCTGAAATCCCCTGTCCAAGGGAACCACTTGACATATCTACCCCTGGGATATGTTTCATATCAGGGTGACCCTGTAAATAAGATCCTACCTTACGAAGTGTAGTCAGATCTTCCACCGGGAAAAATCCTCTGTGAGCCAATGCAGCATAATATCCAGGCGCTGTATGCCCTTTTGATAATACGAAACGGTCTCTATCTGCTTTTTTCGGTTCTTTCGGATCGATATTCATTTCCTCAAAAAATAAATATGCGTAAATATCTGCCGCTGACAGTGATCCACCCGGATGTCCGGATTTTGCATTGTAAACAGCCGTCACTGCACCTTTTCGAACCTCATTAGCTATTTTCATTAATTCTAATTTGTTCATGAGCTGCCTCCTACTTTTTCATTTTACGTTCAATACACTCTTGATTATATTTGTACCATTTCAAATATGCAAGTACATTTTCATTATTCACCAAAAACAGCTTTGTAATCCGCCTGGAACTTTGCAATTCCCTGATCTGTTAAAGGATGTTTTGTCATCTGTTCAATCACAGCATATGGAACAGTCGCAATATCTGCTCCGGCCAAAGCACAGTCAGTCACATGGATTGGATTTCTTACACTTGCTGCGATGATCTCTGTGTCCAGCCCTGCAACTGCAAAAATCTCTGCAATCTCGGAAATCAGATCCACACCTCTGACAGAGATATCATCCAACCTTCCTAAAAACGGAGAAACATATGTTGCTCCGGCTCTCGCAGCCAGCAATGCCTGATTCGCCGTGAAAATCAAAGTCACATTTGTCTTAATTCCTTCTGAGGACAATACTTTACAAGCTTTGAGTCCCTCCACTGTCATAGGGATTTTCACAACCATATTCGGATGGATTTTCGCAATGGCTCTTCCTTCTGCAATCATTCCTTCTGCGTCAACAGTTGTAGCTTTCACTTCTCCGCTGATTGGTCCATCTACAATTGATGCAATCTCTGCAATAACCTCTTCAAAAACACGTCCTTCTTTTGCAATCAGTGACGGATTGGTTGTAACTCCACAAATCACACCCATATCATTTGCCTTTTTAATATCCTCTACATTTGCTGTGTCAATAAAAAATCTCATATTCATTTCCTCCTTCGACCACTAAATATCCTGAATAATTCTTTATGAACTCATTATATCATCCCTTATTCTCCCGTCAACCGGGCACATTTTTATTAGTAATTATTTTTATTAATATTTTAAACTTATTATTTCTATAATGTGAAATATTTTCCTTTGCTATAAAAATAAGAAGCCATTTTCAGGCTTCTTTACAAATATTTTTCATATTTTTATTATTGATAATTTTCTCTTTTCTATTAATTTCACTTTTGTTTTGTCCGGTCGGTTATCTTGGCATAAGAGGTTGTTCCGCGCGTGATTAATTTAGGTTCATACTCTACATGATATGTGCTTACCGGTTCCATATCAGAAAAGTCTGCATATTTAAACTTAATCTTTTTCATAATAATATCACACGCATCTCTTCCCTTAAAAATCACAAAATGCTCAATCGTAGTCAAAGCCACCTTGTGCATCTTTCCAAACAGAATATTGTCGCATCCCATCACCGAAACATCATGTGGCACCCGGTATTTCAGCTCATACAAAGCATCCAGTATTCCAAGCGCAATCATATCGTTGAGACCGACAATTGCCGTCAGATCTGTCTCTTCTTCCATAAGCTCCTTAGTCAGCTCATATCCCACGCGATATTCTGAATCCACATTTGCCACTCCGATGTCCATCTGCTCACCAGCCTCTTTCACAATTACTTGTGATTTCAGACCTTCCTTTTCAAACTCTTTCAAAAAACCTTCCGTCCTCTTCGACCGCTGTTTTTGCCTTGTCGTAAGAGGCGGGGTAATATAAGCGACTTTTTTGTGTCCCAAATCCAGAAGATGACGCGCCATCAGACGTCCAAGCTTTGAATTATCCAATTCCACCGCATCCAGACTCAGTTTCTCATTCTGATTATTGATGATCACGACCGGAATCCGCTCGGTAAGACGCTCCACCATATCCATAAAACATTCACTCGGATTACACATATAGATAATTCCCATCGGATTCAGGCTCGGCATCATCTTTAAATATCGTTCTTCCATACCAAGGTCCCGCTGAGTATTGCATACAAACAAAGTATACTCCTCGTCTCGCGCACGCATCTCAACCCCTTGCAGAAGCATCACATAATATGGATTGGTAAGGTTCGGACAAAATACCGCCAAATGCTTTTCCTTTTTTCCCGCTTTTCTCACCTTGCGTTTCGGTGCCACGTATCCAAGCTCTTTCGCTGCTTTTTCCACTCTCTCAATTGTCTCTTTCGAAAAAGAAACATTATATTTTTTATTTAAAACCATAGACACGGTCGACTGAGATACCCCTGCTTTCCGCGCAATATCTGTCGATGTCACTTTCTTTTTTTTCATCAAATCTCTGTTCTTCCCTCTAACGCTCGCAAAAGCGTCACTTCATCTATATATTCCAAATCGCCGCCAACCGGAACTCCACTTGCAATTCTACTCACTTTGATACCGGTAGGCTTGATCAATTTGCTGATATACATCGCCGTCGTCTCCCCTTCCAGGCTGGAATTTGTCGCAATGATCACCTCATCCACATCTCCTTGAAGACGTTCCATCAGCTCTTTCAATTTGATATCTCCAGGTCCAATCCCAAGCATTGGCGAGATCGCACCGTGAAGCACATGATAGACTCCTTGATATTTTCCTGTCTTTTCGTAAGCCGCCAAATCCCTCGTCGTCTCCACCACCATGATTGTCTTTGCATCACGATTACTGTTGCTGCAAATCGGGCACAATTCCTGATCGGTAAGCGTGTGGCATTGTTTACAATAGCGTACATTTTCCCTGGCTTCTGTCATCGAGCCCGCAAGACTTTGCACTTGCTCTTTCGGCATGTTGATAATATGAAAAGCCAGCCTCTGAGCTGACTTTGCACCAATACCAGGAAGTCTTGATAATTCTTCGATTAATTTACTTATCTGGCTGCTATAATAATCCATTTCTTTTGCACTCCTTAAAATGGCATTCCCGGAATTCCGCCGCCTAATCCGCCTGTCAGTTTTGACATCGCAGAAGCCGACTCCGCTTCAACTTTACGAAGCGCTTCATTGGTAGCTGCCACAATCAAGTCTTCAAGCATCTCAATATCATCCGGATCCACAACTTCTTCCTGAAGTTTCACTTTTGTCACTTCTCTCGTTCCGGATACCGTCACTTCCACTGCACCGCCTCCTGCTGTTGCAGTAAATTCTTTACTCTCAAGCTCTTTTGCCTGCTCTTCCATCTGTCTTTGCATCTTCTGAGCCTGTTTCATTAAATTTGCCATATTTCCCGGCATTCCTCCACCTGGAAATCCTCCACGTTTTGCCATAATTATAATCCTCCTAATCTTCTACCGTGATATCCATGTGTACCACTTTTTCTATATCTACAAAACTATCCTCAAATCGTCGTCCTTCTTCCACACACCGAACTTCGATCGCGACAGTCTTGCCGATTCTTTGTTCAATAAGATGTTCTATCTCTTCTCTATGTTCCGGGCGTTCCCAACTACACCTGCGCTCACTTCATCCGGAAGCACAATGAGAAGCTGATCCTGATTGCCTACACTCAGCCTTGCCATCTTCAGACAATTGCGCAGCATGCCCCGATAGCTGATTTACAATCGGACGAAAATCTTTCGCAACTGCCTTGACATCTTCATGAAGTGCTTTTGTAAGTTCCACCTTTGGTCCAGGCTCCTCTTCCACAGTTTGTTCCGCATAGGCAGCTGCCTGAGGTCTTACCGCAATCCCTTGCTGCATCTGCTCTTCCAAAGCACGAATACGTTCTAACAGTGTATCCTGCTCCACTTCCATCTCCGGTCTGCACAGCTTGATAAATGCCACTTCCATCATAACCCGCTTCTGTGTTGCATATTTTAATTGATTGGACAATTCTGAAAAAATCCTGATATAGCGTATCAGTGTATCATTTTCTATCATCTGTGCTTCTTCCTTCAGCTGTGCCAGATTCTCTGTCGATACATCTAACACATCCTCCATATTATCAGAACTTTTCGCAAGAAGCAAGTTCCTTAAATACCACGTGAAATCAGCTGCAAGCTGCGAAAGCTCACGCCCTTGCATAACAAGTTCATCCAGACTTTTCATCACTTTCGCAACATTTCTTTCCAAAAGTTCACGAAGCAGCCTGCTGAACACTTCCGTGTCAACCGCTCCGAGCACCTCCAACACATTATCATATGTCAGCTTCTGCCCAAGATAGAACGCGATGCACTGGTCCAAAAGGCTTAACGCATCTCTCATCGAGCCATCCGCCGCCTTTGCAACATAGCGAATTGCTTTCTCCTCAACTTCTATATTCTCCTTTTGCATAAGATCTGTCAGACGCGCCGCAATCGTATCAATTGTAATTCTTTTAAAATCATACCTCTGACATCTGGATAGAATTGTAATCGGTATCTTATGAGCCTCCGTTGTCGCCAAAATAAAAATAACATATTCCGGCGGCTCTTCCAGTGTCTTTAAAAGTGCATTAAACGCCCCAATAGAAAGCATATGCACCTCGTCGATGATATACACTTTATATTTTCCTTCCGTAGGACGATACGCCACCTCTTCCCGAATCTCACGGATATTGTCAACACCATTGTTCGAAGCAGCATCTATCTCGATCACATTCATAGAAGTACCGGAACTGATTGCTTTACAGCTGTCGCACACACCACAGGGGCTTCCATTTACCGGATGCTCACAGTTTACCGCCTTTGCAAATATCTTCGCAACCGATGTCTTACCGGTCCCCCTCGTTCCACAAAAGAGATACGCATGTCCGATTCGGTCTGCTTTTATCTGATTCTGCAATGTCTTGCTGATATGATCCTGCCCTTTTACATCCTCAAATTCCCCCGGGCGAAATTTTCTATACAAAGCAGTATACGACATCTCCAACTTCCTTTCTTTCTCTTCGTCTATTTATCTCCAAAACTGATTCCTGTCAGCTTTGCCTCTTTGATGATCTTAGAATCCGGATCCACCATCTTTAACTTTCCTGCCACTTCAGACAGCGGCACTTTTACAGTCTCTCCGTTTTTTCATCCCGACCATGTAACCATATTCTTCTTTCAAGATCAATTCTGCCGCAGCAGCTCCGAGCCTTGTCGCAAGCACTCTATCGTAAGGGCAAGGGGAACCTCCTCTTTGTGTGTGCCCCGGCACCGTAATACGTACTTCCTGATCTGTCTTTTTCTGAATCTCTTCTGCCAATTCATATGCAATAGAAGGATATTTGCGTTCTTTTAATTTTGCTTTATAAGCTTTCTTCGGCATCGCAGCTTCTTCTTTTGACATCGCTCCTTCCGCAACTGCAATAATCGTAAAGTGTTTTCCTGCTTTTGTGCGTTTTTCAATCGCCTCCGAAATCACATTCAGATCATACGGAATCTCCGGAAGCAAGATAATATCAGCGCCTCCTGCAATTCCCGCATGCAATGTCACCCATCCAACTTGTGTCCCATCACTTCCACGATAAATACACGGCTGTGAGATGTCGCGGTTGTATGGATACAGTCAATTGTATTCGTCGCAATATCCACTGCACTTTGGAAACCAAATGTCATATCTGTTCCCCATAAATCATTGTCAATTGTCTTTGGAAGTGTAATCACATTCAAACCTTCCTCTCGAAGCAGATTCGCTGTCTTATGTGTCCCGTTTCCACCAAGCACCACAAGGCAGTTCAGATTCAATTTATGATATGTATGCTTCATCGCCTTCACCTTGTCAAGTCCATTGGCGTCCGGCACCCGCATCAATTTGAACGGCTGTCTGGATGTTCCGAGAATCGTCCCTCCAACCGTGAGTATCCCTGAAAAATCTTTTGCTGTCAACATCTCAAAGTTGGCATAGATCAGACCTTTATACCCGTCTTTGAATCCATAGATTTCCACATCATTTCTCTTCGATGTGATCCCTTTTACCACGCCGCGCATCGCTGCATTTAACGCCTGGCAGTCTCCGCCGCTTGTCAGTATTCCAATTCTCAACATATATACACATCCTTTCACATTACATAGTCATTTATTTCAGTAACAGTATACCCCATTTTATAGGTGCTAACAACAGAAAAATGCGTTATACTATATAGTATGATGCAATTCAAAGGAGATTTTTATTATGGAACGAAATGAACTCTGCTGGTGTGGCAGCGGGAAAAAATATAAAAAATGCCACATGCAAATTGATGACAAAATATTACTTTTAGCTTCCGAAGGACACATTGTCCCTGACAGAAGTATGCTCAAGACACCTGCACAGATTGAAGAGATCAAAAAAAGTGCAGCGCTCAACACAGCGGTTCTTGATCACGTTGCAAAACATATTCACGCAGGGATGAGCACCGCCGAGATAGACAAACTGGTCTATGACTACACAACCGAACACGGCGGTATTCCTGCGCCACTTGGATATGACGGTTTTCCAAAAAGTGTATGCACTTCCATCAACAACGAAGTTTGCCACGGAATTCCAGACGAAAATATTATTTTAGAGGAAGGTGACATCATCAACGTGGACGTCTCTACCATTCTCAATGGATATTATTCAGATGCATCCCGAATGTTTGCCATCGGCGAATTGTCCGACCGGGCGAAAAAGATTCTAAAAGTAACCGAAGAATGTGTAGAACTTGGTCTTGCAGCAGCAAAACCTTGGGGGCATCTCGGGGATATTGCCGATGCAATCAACTCACACGCTCAGGCAAACGGTTACTCTGTGGTGGAAGACATCGGCGGTCACGGAATCGGTCTTGAATTTCACGAAGAACCTTTTGTGAGCTATGTCACTGAAAAAGGAACCGAGATGGTTCTTGTTCCGGGAATGATGTTCACCATCGAACCGATGATCAACGAAGGAAGTCCCGATTTCTTTGTAGATGAAGACAACGGCTGGACGGTCTACACCGAAGATGACGGATTATCCGCACAGATCGAATACATGGTGCTTGTCACCGAAACAGGTATCGAAGTATTAACTAAATAGACACCAAAAAGGAATCCCACTTGCGAGATTCCTTTTCTTATTTTGACACGACCATCGACACTTGTTTTTTTGCCGCCAGTCTAATGTATTTTTCATCAACCTCTTTATCTGTGATAATCTTGTGTATCTTCTGCAAAGGACAGATAACGGACAAATAACCGCCTCCAAACTTACTACTGTCCGCCAATACAAACACTTGCTCTGCAGAGTTCAAAATAGCCTGCTTTACCTGCATCTGCGGAGTTCCAATCGAAGTAAGTCCCACATCAAAATTAATACCGTGCACACCGATAAACGCTTTGTCCACATGAAACTGCGCCATGTTCGCCACAGCCGCCTCACCCATTGTTGCGGCAAGGTGTCCTCCCACATATCCTCCTATCATGTAAAGCTCCACATGTTTTAACCCCCGTTCTAACTCGTTGCCCACAAGCAGAGAGTTCGTCACGATCGCCACATGTTTCTCCGGATGCTGCTTGATATGCAGCGCCAAATGAAACTGCTGGACGCATCATCTAATATGATGGTATCGCGATCGTCGATATATTCATATGCACTTGCAGCAATCGCTTTTTTTCTGTCTACATGACGATAGATACTCTCGGCCGAATATTTCCGTTTACGCTCTTGTTCCAACGCAATTGCACCGCCATGCGTCCTCTGCAAAAGCCCCTCTTTTTCCATCGCTTTGATATCGTTTCGTATGGTCACTTCAGAACAATTCAGTTCCTCGCTCAACTGCGCCACCTTGACTTTCCCATATTCTTCTAATTCCTGCAAAATCGCTCTCCGACGTTCCTGCATAATAATCCCCCCCATATTCTGCCACTCTTATCTAACATTTACTTTCGACATATCCACATTTTGCATTACAATCTGCATGATCTGTACAAACCGATTTTCAAAACATTCTTTTGGCACGATCAGCGCCTTGTCCGGTCCATAATAAAACCCTATCGTCTTAGGTGTAGAAACTACTTTTTCAATTTGATTCCATTCAAACACAGTCTCACACTCTCCCTGCACCCGAGTCAAATTCTCTTTTCGGAATAAATAACTGCATCCTTCTTTATATTCCGCATTCGTCTGCATCTGTTTTTTCGCCCGCATCTTTAGCTGGATTGGCGTAAAACTGACAAAAATCGCAGCAGCCACCAGATACAAAACAAGTTGTCCTATCGTTGCCTTATTCATAATCGTAAGGATAATACCAATAAACGCCACTGCCATTCCGAGAACGTTGCTCAAAAATCCCGCAAACTTCGAATACGTGTGAAACAACATAAAATCAAACAGTGCTTTTTCTGTCATCTGTACAAATATTTTTTCTTCCATAAAAGTTTCTCCCTGTTTTACTAAAAACCCCCTTTATTATATCATAAAAAGGGGGTTTTTCCAATCTGTCTTAATTCACTTTTTGCCCCTGGTATGCCCATCCTTCCGGAGAATAGATACCAAGTTGTCTCTTCCTCATCATCTTATCAAAAAATGCTACAATAAACGGACATAGGAACAATGTGATGATAGATGCTGTCGCACATTGTGCTGTTGCCATATCTGTATACTGAGCCATCGAAGGATCTGCCTCCGCAACGGCTGCCGGCGTCATTGCCGAGTTCAGCGCTGTCGTACCAATCGCCGCTCCCATTGCATTTCTCTCTTTCTTCGGCAAAAGCAAATTGAATACAAAGAAAAAGATGACAGATGTTGCTGCTGAGATCAATCCCAATATAATTCCAGCTGCTCCGGCGGTCAATATTGTCTTGACATCCGTTTTTGCGCCTATTGAAATGGTCATGAAAAATGTAACAATCGGCTGTGCAGTAGCACATGCTTTTCGGAATCCTGCATCGAGATTTCCCCAGATAAATCCAATCAGAATAGGAATCAATGTCGCGATCAACGATTTAAACGGAATTGATGCAAGTCCTGTTGCTCCCAATGCAACCAATGTAAAAAACGGTCCATCATTCAATGACAAAATCGAAATCGCTCCTGTATCTGTTGCATTTCCAAACTGCGAAGACAGTGATATGTATAGCGATCCATTGGAGTTTGTGATAGCCGCAATCATTACAAACGGTGTAATCCCAAGAAATCCTGCCGGTCCGCAGATTTTTCCGACAATCAACCCAAACGCAACACCTAACAGGAATTTGATTCCGGTAAGCGCAACACCTTTATACAGCGGCATGCCAACTTGTTTGATATTGATTGTAGATCCACACACGATCAGGAAAAATCCCATCATACATGCGTTTCCTTCGTAGAAAAGTGCTGTTACATACCCACCAATCTGAAAGACCTGAGGCACGAACGTCGCGAGCAGAACAGCAATGACCAACGGAATAATGACAAGTCCGCCCGGTAGTTTTTTCATTTTATTTAGTATATCAAAATCTCTTTGTTCCTTTACTTCTTTTCCGCCCATTTTCATGCCCTCCTTTTAGATTTTGCGTTCTTTGTTCAAATACATCTCTTCATACTCCATAATGCGGTCTACTTTCGGAGCGGATCCTCCGCCTGCAAACTCGCACTCCAGCCAGATATCTACCAGGTATTTTGCAAGTTCCACACCGATTACTCGTTCACCCATACACATAATCTGTGCATTGTTGCTCTTTCTGGAACGCTCTGTCGAAAAACGGATCATGACATACCGCAGCACGGATTCCAGGAACTTTATTTGCCGTAATCGCCATCCCGATACCGGTGCCACAGACAAGAATTCCTCTCTCATATTCTCCTCGTGCCACAGCCTCCGCCACTTTTACCGCAACATCCGGATACAGCACAACTTCTCCTTTCTCCGCTCCAAAATCATGATATTCGATTCCTTTACTGTCAAGGTGTTTCATAATCTCCACTTTTAACGCATATGCAGCTTCATCACAACCAATTGCTAGTTTCATAATTCTATTCCTCCTAAACTCTATTTTCTCAATGTCTCCTGGAATAAACGATCTACAATATCACAAGCTGTATGATCATTTCCGGTTAATCCGCCTTTTCCAATTACCGGAAGTCCTTCATAATTTCCGACAAGTCTTCCGATATCTGTTTGTGCAATCACATAGTCAAGCACTTCAATACACTCCACTCCAAGCTGATAGCAGACATTCACCATCGTATCTCCGCCTGTTGTATAGAGTCCTGCAATTCTTTTTTTGCCGACCTGTTCCAACACCTGAGAGATAATTGTTCCAAGTCCTGCGTTAATTCGGTTTGCACTCATACCGCTTGAATATCCTCGTTTTTCATCCTCTTTATCCAAATCCAACAACTCTCCATGCAATGCCGTCTCAAACAAAATCGCCCTCGGCTGTTCATCCGATTCCAAAAGTTCTACCGCTTTATTAACCGCTTTAAACGCCTCATCCAAAGCCGCATCTCCTCCGTCAACCAACGGAATTGGCTCAACACTGATTCTCACATGTCTTTTTTCTTCACAGAGCACTTCCATCTGTCTCTTCGTCACCGGCGTCGCGCTTCCTGCTGCAATCAAAACAGTCTTTCCTGTCTCATCTGCTTTTCCTTCTGGTACATTTGCCTCTTCTGCCTGTATCAAGCCTCTTCCATATGCAAGCTTTGCCGTAAATGGTCCTGGATCTACCGCTACCACATCCCACGCAAGGTCAATACATGCTTTTGCAATATTCTCAACATCTTCAAGAGTGGCCGCATCAACCACAATAACCTGGCATTTCTCTTCACGCTGGTCTTCCAATGCCTCCCGAATCGCACCCACTCCCGCAAGTACTTGATCCAGTTTTACAAGACCGACTTTCCTCTTTGTCTGTCCCGCAAGAAGTCGTGGAATATAATTTTCTTTTACAGGTGTCCGCACATCCTGTGCCACCGGTGTGCGAATCAACGGCACTCCGTCGATAATCGAATATCCACCTGCCACGATACGTTTTGACTGCGGCATTGCCGGAACCACAACTGCAACGGTATCTTCTGCCATCTGATCCAGCATCGCATCAATCTCTATACCAATTCCGCCTCGAAGAGTGGTATCAATTCTTTTCGAAAAATATTTTACCCCCATTCGTTTTAACGCAAGAGTTGCAGATTTCACTTTCTCGTATGCCTCATCAGCCGGAAGCGCCCTGCTGTTACTACTTACCAAAATCGCATCTAACGCTTCTGCATTTTTTGTATTTTCCGCTGCTGTTTCATTAAAAAACACCGCTGTTCTTGCTTTCGATCTTGCCAGTAACACACCTGTCGTTGTCGCCCCTGTCAGATCATCTGCTACTGCTCCGATTAATGGCATTTTAACCGCCTCCTTTTATTTCTTTTGACTTTTTTCATGTTGAAGAGTTGCATACTCTGAGACCACCTTGGTTGATTCTATCAAACTTACCGCTCCCGCAATTCCTTTTCCCGCAATGTCAAATGCAGTTCCATGATCGACAGAACTTCTAATAAACGGAAGTCCAAATGTCAATGTTACCGATTTTTCAAAATCCAATGTCTTACATGCAATATGTCCCTGATCATGATACAACGAAAGAATCGCATCATATTTTCCTGACTTTCCAATGTGGAAAACAGAATCCGCCGGGCAAGGACCTACTGCATTGATTCCCATTTCCTGTGCCGCCTTTACCGCCGGTTCCAGTTCATCAATTTCCTCTCTTCCGAATAAACCATTGTCACCATTATGTGGGTTCAACCCCGCAACTGCAATAAGCGGATTTTCAATTCCTACTTTTCTAAGTTCCTTATCAATATTGATTACATTTTCCAAAACAACTTCTTTTGTTGCATAATGGCAAGCATCCACCAAAGACATATGCCTGCTCACAAAAAATACCCTCAGCTTATGGCACGAGAACATTGTCAATGCATACGGCGAATTTGTCGCATGCTGGTAAATCTCTGTATGTCCAGGTTCTTGAATATCAACCAGCTTAATCGCACCTTTATGAATCGGAGCTGTGGAAACGGCATCTATTTTCTTTGCCATTCCAAGTTCAATGGATTTCATAATCCAGTCAATTGCCATCTGACCTGCAAGCGCCTGTACTTTTCCCCATTCAATAGAATCTGTATCATATTCACCCGTCTCAATGATATCAACCGTACCATATTCAAATTTTGCCTCTTCCGGATCTTGAATCCGGTTATATCTCAATTCTTTTCCCAATATTTTAGCTGCTCTTTCCATAATTGCGACACTTCCGATTACAAACGGTCTGCAGCATTCATGAACTTTCTTTTTCCAGTCATTGTCTCCACTACTGTCTCCGGTCCTA
>ENA-OQKD01000264-OQKD01000264.1-human-gut-metagenome-genome-assembly--contig:-NODE-264-length-14616-cov-3.141418_pt1 | contig 14616 bp, 16 predicted proteins | sample MGYA00242775_ERZ504792 | MGnify/ENA primary metagenome ERZ504792 (study PRJEB26092, sample SAMD00036401) | human gut metagenome | host: Homo sapiens | study: EMG produced TPA metagenomics assembly of...
ACCCCAGCTGTCCTGCTGTACCGGAGACTGTACCTCCTGCTGTGCGCTTCTCTGAGACCGGATCGTTACCGGGCCATGGCAAAAAGCTCTGACGGATTCACTCCGCCGGCATTTGACGCCATATTCATACCGGCAAAGGCCATGGCCGGGCCTGCATTCTGATTGGACGCTGCGGCCTGCATGGCTGAGGCCTGGGCTCCCACCATATGGGCAGCCGCCATAGCCGGATTTCTGAACACTGCATTTTTCTGCAGTTCCTTCAGCATTGCCTCATCCTCTTCCGATGCCTTTATGCTGGAAACGCCCAGAGATACAATACGGATTCCTCTTAGCTTTTCCCACTTTTCAGACAGGATCTGATTCAGAGCATCAGAAAGCTCCATGGTATGTCCGGGAAGCTCACTGTAGCGGATCCCCATTGCGGAGATTCTGGCAAACGCCGGCTGAAGAGCAGTCATAAGCTCGCTTCTCAGCTGTCCGTCCAGCTCCTCTCTTGTAAATTCGCTTTCCACATTGCCGCAGACATTTGTGTAAAACAGAATCGGATTTGCAATACGGTAGCTGTATTCTCCAAAGCATCTGACGGAAATATCAATATCCAGTCCCAGGTTTGCATCGATCACGCGGAACGGCACAGGCCCCGGTGTTCCGTATTTGTTTCCTGTCAGCTCTTTTGTATTTATAAAATATACCCTCTGATCTTCCGGAGTTTCTCCGCCGAACCCGAAGCGTTTTCCGATCTGGTCAAACACCTGAACGATCCCGTCCTCCAGGTCACTGCAGAACAGGGACGGTTCTGTAAAGCTGTCATAAACATATTCTCCCGGTTCTGCGCATACGTCCACTACCTTTCCCTGTTCTACAATGATCATACATTGTCCGTCATTTACTGCAATCACGGAACCGTTGCTGATGACATTTTCAGACCCGTGTCTGTTTGAGGAACGCCGTGAAGTTTTTTTGCGGGCTTTTGATACAAGTGTATCCGAAGACATGGATTCACAGTAAAAATACTCTTTCCACTGGTCCCCGAAGACTCCTCCCGCTGCTCCTTTTGCTGCTCTGATCAGTCCCATAATGTTCTCCCTTCTGTCAATCCATTTTCTGCTGTGATCTTCTCCCTTTTCAGGAAAGCTTATGAATAAAAAGTCCGCTTCTCAGCTTCGGCTCAAACCATGTGGATTTTGGCGGCATCAGCCTGCCTTCATCTGCAATCTGCATCAGCTCCTCCATAGAGGTGGGATACAGGGCAAACGCCACTCCTCCTGTCTCGTCAGCCATTTCCTGAAGCTCCCGAAGCTTATGATTTCCCCCTACAAACCGGATCCTCTGATCTGTTCTTGGATCCTTGATCCCCAGGACAGGAGCAAGTACCTTATCCTGCAAAAGAGAGACATCCAGCTGTGCTACAACATCCTTGTCCTGCCAGATATCCTCCCAGGCCTTCAGGTGATACCATTCGCCTCCCACGTACATGCCCATGCAGTGCTTTTCCACCGGCTTACAGGGAAATCCCGGCATGACCATCAGTTCAAAATTAAATTTCAGGCTTCCTACAAACGCTTTTTCCGCCACGCCGTTCAGATCCTTCACCACCCGGTTATAGGCAAGGATCGTAAGCTGATCTTCCGGGAATACCACAGAAAGAAAATAATTAAACTCTTCCTCTCCTGTATAATCCGGATGTTCCTCTCTTCTTTTCAGTCCTACCTTTACGGCTGAAGCGGCCCGGTGATGACCGTCTGCAATATAAAAACGAGGAATCTCTCCAAATTCTTTTTTGATAAATTCAGTTTCCTCATCCCCGTCGATCACCCACACTCTGTGGCCGATCTCATCCTCTGTGACAAAATCATAAACAGGCGCATGCTCTTTTTTCCACTGTTCCATCAGGGACAGAAGCGGCTCTGTATATCTGCATGCCATAAAAATAGGTCCTGTATTGGCGTTGCAGACATCCACATGACAAATACGGTCCTGCTTCTTATCTTCTCTGGTAAGCTCATGTTTTTTTACCACTCCGTTCAGATAATCGTCCACAGAGCAGCAGCCTGCAATACCGGTCTGAGTTTTTCCCCTTCTTGTGAGCTCATAAATATAATAGCAGGGCTTCTCATCCTGAATAAAGGTTCCTTCTGCCTCCATTGCAGAAAGATTTTCTTTTGCTTTTTCGTATACGATGCTGTCATATGGATCGGTTCCTTCCGGAAGGTCGATCTCCGCCCGGTCCACATGGAGAAAAGAAAACGGATTTTTATCTCCTGTCTCACGGGCCTCCTCCTCTGTTACCACATCATATGGAAGCGCTGCCACGCGCTCTGCTTTTTCCGGTGTTGGGCGCAGCGCCCGGAATGCCTGAAAAACTGCCATAATAACTGTCCTCCTCCTTCTTTTTTACTGTAAAAATATACGTTGATTTTAACACAGGAACCCTGTCTTTTCAATGTCGCTAAATATTTTTTGAAAAACCTAAAAATTTTTGTATTTTCTATTGCAAAATTCATTATTTATGATATGATAGACTTAACAGAAGCAAAAACAATAAGTGTAAAACAAATTTTTTAAGGAGGGATTTTACATGACTGAAGGATTAAAATGGACGCTTAATGAAGTTCCCAAATCCGACGATACTTTCCTGGAATTAATGTCTGAAGAAAATGTAAAAAAAGCAAATGAATTTCACAAAAGCTTCCCCCAGTATACAGTGACGCCTCTTCAGAAGCTTTCTTCTCTGGCATCCTATCTGGGTGTAAAAAATATTTTCTGCAAGGATGAATCCTATCGTTTTGGTCTGAATGCATTCAAGGTGCTGGGCGGCTCCTACGCCATGGGATGCTACATAGCAAAAGAGCTTGGACGGGATATCAGCGACCTGCCCTACAACGTACTCTCTTCTGATAAGCTGAGAGAAGAATTCGGGCAGGCAACCTTCTTCACTGCCACAGACGGAAATCACGGCCGCGGAGTTGCATGGGCTGCCAGCCGCCTTGGACAGAAGGCTGTGGTAAGAATGCCAAAGGGAACCACCAGAACAAGATTTGATAACATTGCCAAAGAAGGCGCAACTGTTACTATTGAAGAATGCAACTATGATGACTGTGTAAGAATGGCTGCTGCCGAGGCTGCAAAAACAGAACACGGCATCATTGTTCAGGATACTGCCTGGGACGGCTATGAAGAAATTCCTTCCTGGATCATGCAGGGTTACGGAACCATGGTCATGGAGGCAGATCAGCAGTTAAAGGAACAGGGTGTAGAACGTCCCACTCATGTATTTGTGCAGGCAGGCGTCGGTTCTCTTGCCGGAGCAGTAGTTGGCTATTTTGCTCACAAATACAAAGAGAATCCTCCGGTAATGGTTGTATGCGAAGCAGCCGCGGCAGACTGTCTCTATCGCTCAGCCGAGAAGAAAACCGGAGATCTTGTAAACGTAACCGGAGATCTTCAGACTATCATGGCAGGTCTTGCCTGCGGCGAAGGAAATACCATTGGATGGGATATTTTAAGAAATCATGTAACCGTATTTGCATCCTGTCCTGACTGGATGAGCGCAAAAGCTACCAGAATCTACGCAAACCCGCTTGAGGGAGATCCTCATATTGTTTCCGGAGAATCCGGCTCTGTGCCTCTCGGTCTCTGCTACACTGCCCTTCATGACAAAGATGCAGAAGATCTGAAAAAGACTCTGAAGCTTGATGAAAACTCCAACATTCTTGTAATCTCCACAGAAGGAGATACAGATCCGGTACGCTACCGTGAAATCGTATGGGACGGACTTTACGGAACAGAGGAGTCCTTCAGCGAATAACTGACGGAAATCAGCCTGTTCTTTACAGTGATCATCGGGTCACTGATACAAAACAAATTCTAATTTTATCAACTGATTTATTATGGGAGGTATTTACAATGGATTATGCAAAAATTAACGAAGCGGCTCAGAACTATCTGGAGGACATGACCAGATTTTTAAGAGCAATCGTAAAAAATCCCGGCGAAAGCTGTGATGAAAAAGCTCATATTGACACAATCGCCGCTGAAATGAAAAAGCTGGATTTTGACCAGGTTGTGATCGATCCTCAGGGAAATGTAATCGGCTACATGGGAACCGGAGATAAAATCATTGCCTACGATGCACATATTGACACTGTTGGTATCGGCAATATGGAAAACTGGGAATTCGATCCATATGAAGGCTATGAGACTGATGAAGAAATCGGCGGCCGCGGCGTATCTGACCAGTGCGGCGGTATCGTATCTGCTGTTTACGGCGCAAGAATCATGAAGGATCTTGACCTGATCCCTGAGGGCTGCAAGATCATGGTAGTGGGAACTGTTCAGGAAGAAGACTGCGACGGTCTCTGCTGGCAGTACATCATCAATGAAGACAAGGTACGTCCGGAATTTGTTGTCTCCACAGAGCCTACTGACGGCGGTATCTACAGAGGACAGAGAGGACGTATGGAAATCCGTGTTGACGTAAAAGGTGTTTCCTGCCATGGCTCTGCTCCTGAGCGCGGTGACAACGCCATCTATAAAATGGCAGATATTCTTCAGGACGTACGCGCTCTTAATGAAAACGATGACGCTGATGAAACAGAGATCAAGGGTCTGGTAAAAATGCTGAACCCGAAATACAATCCGGACTGGGAAGAAGCAAGATTCCTGGGACGCGGTACCATCACCTGCTCTCAGATCTTCTACACCTCTCCAAGCCGCTGTGCAGTTGCTGACTCCTGCGCAGTATCCCTTGACAGACGTATGACCTTCGGTGAAACCTGGGAAAGCTGTCTTGACGAGATCCGCAAACCTTCCAAAGTGTGAAAAAATACGGAGATGATGTTGTGGTTTCCATGTACAATTACGACCGTCCATCCTACACCGGATGTGTATATGAGATCGAGTGCTACTTCCCCACATGGGCAATTCCGAAGGATCACAAGGTAACAAAGGCTCTTGAAGATGCATACAGGAATCTGTATGGTGAAACAAGACTTGGAAACGCAGAGACAGAAGAAATGAGAAAATCCCGTCCTCTTACAGACAAGTGGACCTTCTCTACAAACGGCGTTTCTATTATGGGACGCAACGGAATCCCGTGTATCGGCTTCGGCCCCGGAGCAGAGGCACAGGCTCATGCACCGAACGAAAAAACATGGAAGATCGACCTGGTAAGATGCGCGGCTGTTTACGCAGCTCTTCCGGCTTCCTACTGCAAGTAAGAATAATATCTATAATATAAATAAGGAGATCATTTATGAAAACTTTACAGGATTATATTGACAAATTAAATGCGCTGAATTTCAGGGAGATGTACAATAACGACTTTTTCTGGACATGGGATAAGACAGATGAAGAGCTGGAAGCTGTTTTTACTGTTGCAGACGCTCTCCGTTTTATGAGAGAAAACAACATTTCCACAAAGGTATTTGAGAGCGGTCTCGGAATTTCTATTTTCCGTGACAACTCCACTAGAACCCGCTTCTCCTTTGCTTCTGCATGCAACCTTCTTGGCCTTCAGGTTCAGGATCTGGATGAGAAAAAATCTCAGATTGCTCACGGCGAAACTGTCCGCGAAACAGCCAACATGGTTTCCTTTATGGCTGATGTGATCGGTATCCGCGACGATATGTATATCGGAAAAGGTCATGCTTATCAGAAAGAATTTATGGACGCTGTAACTGAGGGCAACAAAGACGGAATCCTTGAGCAGAGACCTACTCTTGTAAACCTTCAGTGTGACGTAGACCACCCCACTCAGTGTATGGCAGATATGCTTCATATCATTCATGAGTTTGGCGGCGTTGAGAACCTGAAAGGCAAAAAGCTTGCCATGACATGGGCTTACTCTCCTTCCTACGGAAAACCGCTTTCTGTTCCTCAGGGCGTGATCGGTCTTATGACACGTTTCGGCATGGATGTTGTGCTTGCTCATCCGGAAGGCTATGACGTAATGCCTGAGGTTGAAGAGATCGCAAGGAAGAACGCAGAAGCTACCGGCGGTACTTTCACAAAGACAAACAGCATGGAAGAAGCATTCAGGGATGCCGATATCGTTTATCCTAAGAGCTGGGCTCCTTTCGCTGCTATGGAAAAACGTACAGACCTTTATGCAGAAGGTGATTTTGACGGCATCGACAAACTGGAAAAAGAACTTCTTGCTCAGAATGCACAGCACAAAGACTGGGCCTGCACAGAAGAGCTGATGAAAACAACAAAAGACGGAAAAGCGCTTTATCTCCACTGCCTGCCGGCTGATATCACAGGAGTAAGCTGTGAGACAGGCGAGGTTGACGCAAGCGTATTTGACCGCTACAGAATTCCGCTTTACAAAGAAGCAAGCTTCAAACCATATATCATTGCTGCTATGATCCTGCTTTCCAAATTTGAAAAACCGCAGGATATCCTTAAAAAACTGGAAGTAAAAGCAGCCCCGAGAATCCTTAAATAAATCATTCTAAAAAGCGACAGGGCCTGTGGAGCATTGTTCTGCACGGCCCTTCTCTTTTTCCCAATCAGGAGGTTTTTACATGTATAAACGGAAACGTATTGTCATTGCTCTGGGGGGCAATGCTCTTGGAAATACTCTGCCGGAACAGATGATGGCTGTAAAAACAACAGCAAAAGCTCTCTGCGACCTGATCGAGGACGGACACCAGGTGGTTGTGGTCCACGGAAACGGTCCCCAGGTAGGCATGATCAACAATGCCATGGCCGCTCTTTCCCGGGAAGACGCCAGCCAGCCCAACACGCCTCTTTCTGTATGTGTCGCAATGAGCCAGGCTTATATCGGGTATGATCTTCAGAACGCGCTCAGAGAGGAGCTTCGCAAAAGAGGCTTTGTGCGCACTCCGGTCGTTACTGTTGTAACTCAGGTGCGGGTAGATCCGGACGATCCTGCTTTCCAGAATCCCAGCAAGCCTATCGGACATTTTATGTCCAGAGAAGAGGCGGAACACGCGGAAAAAGCCTACGGCTATATCACAAAAGAGGATGCAGGCCGCGGTTACCGCCGTGTAGTGGCTTCTCCGAAGCCTGTAGAGATTGTGGAGCAGGATGCCATCAACAGCCTGGTAGATGCCAATAAGATCGTTATCTGCTGCGGAGGCGGCGGAATCCCGGTTACTCTTCAGGGAGATCATCTGAAGGGCGCTTCCGCTGTGATCGATAAGGATTTTGCAAGCAGTCTTCTGGCAAAAGAGCTGGGCGCAGATATGCTGATCATTCTTACTGCTGTGGAGAAGGTTGCCATTAATTTCGGCAAAGAAAATGAGGAATGGTTAAGCGATCTCACTGTTGAGGAAGCGCAGAAATATGTGGACGAAGGCCATTTTGCAGCAGGCTCCATGCTTCCGAAGGTTCAGGCAGCTATGGATTTTGCTTCCTCCGGATCCGGCCGCACAGCCATGATCACACTTCTTGAAAAAGCAAGAGACGGAATCCAGGGAAAAACAGGAACCCTGATCCATTCATAAACTTTTATCATGCCATCTGTAATAAAAAAGGAGCCTGCAGGAAAACCTGACCTCAATGGACAAAAGCTTTCCCCAGTCTCCTTTTTTCTGCATTTATTTTGCAGATGCGTGCTTTGCGGCTTCCTCTTCTACCAGACGCACAGCCTCCTCAGACGGATTGGAGATCACTGCCGCTGCAATGATCTCACAGGGCGGATTTCCTTTTACACTGTCTACTGCCGCCGTAACTGCTGCCACGTCTCCGCTTAAAAATACGGTTGTATGACCGCCGCATTTGGTATTCCAGGTACGAAAGGCTACCTCTGATGTTTTCAGCATCTGGTCGATCACCAGAATCGCATTGCTGCTTCCCAGAACCTCTACCAGTCCGAACGCTCCGTATCTCATAATGATTTCCTCACTTTGTTATTTATTTGTTTACTGTCATTGCCAGGGCTGTTTCCGTATCAGCCGTCGGAGAAGCGATCACTGTATGACTTACCACCTGTCCCAACGGCTTAGCTGCCTCAAGAGCAACCTCCATAGCTGCATTCACATCAGAAACAGAGCCTCTCATTTTCACACAGGCGCCGCTTTTCAGTCGGTTACGCTCCACACTCTGGATCGTTACATTTGCTGCTTTGGCTGCAGCGTCAAGAGCCACAAAGCAGGCAACCAGATTATCCAGTTCAAATACTCCCACTGCCATACCATTGTAATTTTTCGCCATAATACCTCCCATGATGAAACATCAAGAACTTTTTATAATTGTATTTATATAAGTATACCTGTTTTTCTTTTAAAATACAAGGAAATTCAACAAAAAATCCCTGTAATAATGTGGATTTGTGTTACTGTTCACAGATTGCTGTCCCGCAAGGTGTTTTGGCATGTATATGCCAAAATCCCGGGACACACAGGGCAAAATGCCATCACCGAAGGCGATCTGGAATACATTTTGATCAGGTTACTGTTCAGGAGACATTTTCCCAGGCTGATGCAAACAGAGTAAGCAGTGGTTTGGGGGGTGTTGGTTTTTGTTGGTTTCCATCTGTGAAATGATGCAGATTATTACCAAAAACAGCTTAACAAACCGCTGTGCATGATTTTACAGGATGCTTTCGGAAGGTCTGGTCTTGTTTTTCATAAAATATGTTATATAATAATTTCCAGAAATATAAGACGGCTATCTGAAGGCTTTATCTGATTCCAGTTCTCATGGAGCCCCGTCTTTTGTAGTCAAGGAGTCTATTTATGAAAATTCATCAGACAGATTTTTCAAAAGGAAATGTAAACAGAAATATTCTGGAAGTGGCTGTGCCCATGACCATGGCGCAGATTCTGAACCTTCTTTATAATATCGTAGACCGGATTTATATCGGAAGAATCCCGGAGGCAGGCACAACCGCGCTGACCGGCGTGGGAATCTGTTTTCCCATCATTACTCTGATCACTGCCTTTACCTATCTTTTCGGAAATGGAGGAAGCCCTCTGTGCTCCATGGAACGGGGCAGAGGAAATCACAGAGAAGCAGAACGTCTTATGGGAAATACCTTTTCCATGCTTCTTCTTACGGGCGTGCTTCTGATGGCTGTTGGATATCTTTTTTATGACCCTCTGCTTCACGCCTTTGGCGCCAGCGACGTCACCTACCCCTATGCCCGGGATTACATCCGGATCTATCTTCTTGGCACTCTGTTTGTGATGATCACCCTGGGAATGAATCCTTTTATCAATAACCAGGGCTTTGGAAATATGGGAATGCTGACGATCCTCATTGGCGCTGTGCTGAATATCATCCTGGATCCGCTTTTTATTTTGTTTTTCATATGGGAGTAAAGGCGCTGCAACCGCTACTGTTCTCTCCCAGATGTGCTCTGCTTTGTGGGTTCTGAAGTTTCTTACAGGAAAAAAGCAGTTCTCCATCTGAAAAAAGATGCCATGCGTCTTAGCTGGAGCCGGGTAAAAAGCATCATGTCTCTTGGAATTTCCGGTTTTATGATGGCGTTTACCAACAGTATTGTACAGGTTTTCTGCAACATGACCCTTCATCAGTACGGAGGAGATCTTTACGTTGGAGTTATGACTGTGCTGAACTCCATCCGTGAGATCACCACCACTCCTGTCAATGGACTTACCAGCGGAGCTTCACCTGTTATGAGCTTTAACTATGGAGAAAACGCCTGCCATCGTGTGCGAAAAGCAATCAGATTTGTCACAGTCCTCTGTGTATCCTACACAATGATCATCTGGGGGCTTCTGAAGCTGTTTCCGGAATTTTTTATCCGAATCTTTAACAGTGAGCCTGAGCTGATCTCCAGAGGGATCCCCGCTCTCCATATTTACTTTTTCGGCTACTGCTTTATGGCCTTACAGTTTACCGCCCAGTGTACCTTTGTGGCTCTTGGAAAAGCCAGAAAAGCAACCTTTTTCTCTATTTTCCGAAAGGTACTGATCGTAGTTCCCCTTACTGTCCTGTTGCCCGGGGTCGGGAATCTGGGCGTGGACGGAGTATTCTGGGCAGAACCCATCTCCAACCCTGATCGGCGGCTGCGCAAGTTTTTTTACCTATGCTTCTCACCGTAATGCCGGAGCTTAAAAAACGGAGCAAAGGGGAAATAAAAAACCCAAGCTTTATGATATCTGATTTTCCATATTTATGGCTTTATGAAATATCCGGAGGGATGTCCATATCTGTAAGCTCTTTTTCATCTGATACCTCCAGAAGAGCCACATCCTGCATGTATTTCCTCATCACCCTTTTCCCTCCGGTATCGCCTGTCAGAGCCAGAAGCTCCGGGTAATATTTTCCGGAAAATATACAGGGATTTCCAGGCTGTCCGTTTTTTGCTGCGGCAGCCATGCCCTTTTCGGATTCTGTATACATCCTGATCAGAGCTTCTATCGTATGGCGCCTTATCCACGGCTGATCTGCCACCAGAAAAAGACAGGCATTATTTTCCCGGCAGTCAGAAAAGCTTTGCGCCTGAGGCTTTTCTTTTATCACTTCCAGAAGCCCCAGCTTCATAGATGAAGAAATGCCTTCTTCCGGATGGGGATTCCATACCACCCGGGCTCCCAGAGCCTCTGCTTTTTTTTTGATCTCCGGATACTGAGTAACAAGAATAACGGAAGAAATCCTGTGTTTCATTTTTTTCTGTACCAGAAGAACCTTCTGAAGCGTATGTAAATACATGGGAATGCCGTCTATTGGAAAAAACAGCTTGTTGCTGCCAAATCTTCTGCTGTTTCCCGCCGCCAGGATAACAATAGAAATATCCTGTTTCAGGCTGCCGCATGCGGCCCAAATACCGTGCTTTCTCAGTCTCTGTACTATTTTATCCGGTAAATTCCTGTCACTAAGAACATCCGCTTTATTTAAAAACACTCGAAATTCTCTGTATCCCACGGACTTACGAAGTCCCTGGTCTGACTCTGCAATCCGTATGATATCTTCCTCTGTAATCTTTTCCTCTGAAGATTTTCCCAGAAATTCTGCCGCTGATTCCGGTCGGTGAACTGTGTCTTTGATTGCTTTTCCCAGACAGTCCAGTCCGATCACGCCGATCACAAGATCGGTCATCTCCGGAATTACCGGCTCCCAAGCTGCCGGAACCTTTAAAGGCAGACGTCTGGCTCCGTCTGCCTCAATAAGGATTACATCACATTCTTTTTTCAGTTCCTGAAGCTGCTCCTCCGGAAGCGCCTGAAGCTTTCCTGTAAACAGTTTTCCGCTTTTGTTCTGCTCTTCGGAAGCGCTGCAGTGCGTACCTGAGGATCCCTGAATATTTTCCGGCTTTTTCCAACTTTTTTCTTCCCGTTTTCCCATACAGGCAGCTACCGTATAGCCGTACTTTCTGAGATTTTCCCTGACTTTATTCAGTTCTCCGTCTCTGGCAAAGGGGCGTTCCGGCTCAAAAGCTATGTGAGTGGTGGTGGTAACAATGACCTTTTTTCCCTGCTCTGCCAGTTCCTCTGCAAGCCGGAAGATCAGGCTTGTTTTTCCACCGCCTCCCACAACTGAAATGATCTTTTTGCTGTTTACATCAATATCCAGAAGCTCAGTAAGTCTCATAATCCTGTTCCTCGATCACCTGATAATTGTATTCCTGCCTTTTCCTCTCCGGTTAAAGCATCCGTCATACAGCAGGCAGATTTCTTCCTCTCCTTCTGTTCAGGGAACAATCCCTTCTGACAGAAGAATTTCCACAACAGTTCCCGCTATGCATCTTGCTTTATCAGAAATGGTATTGCAGTTTTTTTTCTGTTCTTTCCGTGGGTCAATATCCGCGATCTTCATTCCTTCCGATACCTGATACTCTTCCCGGATCATTCCTCTTAATACTCCTGAAATTGTGGCAAAGACAGGAATTTCTCTGTTTTTCTCTGTACTGATGACAGCAATTACCTGATCCTTTTCTACCAGATCGCTGATCTTCGCCCGGCTGTGTATCGTACCCGCTGCCGGAGAATGAATCACTCGTTCTTTCCCATAACCTCCGATCATTCCCGGAATCCCTGTATTGGGAGCTGCCCAGCCCTCTTCCACAATCCTTCCAAGATCATGGCCTCTCTGAGTCTCCACCACATAATCCACATCTCTACCGGCCAGAAACCCAGGTCCCAGAGCAATGGTAAGAGGCGCCATTGCCCTGTTTGTGCCGAGATTTTTTTTGCAAGAATAGCGTCGATCACTGCTGCAGGATGAAGTTTTTTGATAGCTTCTCCTGTCTCATCTACCAGAAGAGGAATCTCGCCCATTTCCCATATTCCGGCACACTCACCCACATCCTGGATCCTGTGGCTTAAAACGCCCTCCACAAATGCCTCTCCGTCATAAACAGCCTCGCAGAAAGACACCTCCCGGCGGATCGCGCTGGGTCTGGCGCTTTCAAGAATCAGCACCCGGTATCCGCAGCGGTAAAGTCTGTGAATCACTCCACTGGCAAGATCACCGCCTCCGCGGACAACCAGTATGTTATTCTGTGTCATAAATCAAACTCCTTCAGTCTCCTGCTGTTCAAGCATTACTTTTTCTACTGCATTTACAATATTCTGGTATCCGGTGCAGCGGCACAGATTACCTGACATGTGTTTTTTGATAGCTTCTCTTGTAAGCACCTCGCCCCGCTCCAGAAGCACCGTTGCAGACATAACAAAGCCCGGTGTGCAAAAACCGCACTGGATCGCTCCCTCCTCAATAAAAGCCTCCTGAATACGGGTAAGATCCCCGTTCTTTTCCAGACCTTCCAGGGTACGGATATTTTTTCCCTCCGCCCACACTGCCAGATAAATGCAGGAGTCAATAGTCTCTCCGTCAATGATCACTGTGCAGGCTCCGCATTCTCCTACCTCACAGCCTTTTTTTACGGAAGTAAGACCCAGACGGTTTCTGAGCATGTCAAGCAGAGACTCTCTGGGATCCACATACTCGGCTACTTCTTTTCCGTTTACCACACATCTGACCAGAACTTTATCTTTGATCATTTTCTGTCACCTCCTGCAAGCTCTATGGTACGCTTCAGCGCTCTTTTTGCGATTTCTCCGCCGATCTGCAGCGGAACTCCCTGGATGCCCTCCAGGAATCTCTTGGGTTGATCTCCTGACGGATGCTCTGCTCTGTCATTTCATACAGTTTTTCGCTGATTTCCTGTCCTTTCAGCGCTGCTTCTGTTTTTTCACACCGGAAAGGAACCGGAGCCGCTACGCCAAAGGTAATGCGCACATCTTCCAGAATATTTTTTTCTGTATTTACCTTACTTACCACGGAACAGCTTAAGGTTGCAATATCCATGGCTTTTCTCATGGAATACTTAATATAGTTTCCATGATAACCCTGGTATTCCTTTGCAGGAATGATCACATAGGTAAGAATCTCTCCTCTTTTCAGATCCACACGGCCCGGACCCAGGTAAAAATCACGGATCGGAACGGTTCTTCCGTTGTTTCCATCCTCAATGCGAAGAAGGGCATTCAGAGAAAATACCGTAGGCGCGCTGTCTGCGCTGACTGCACCATTACAGATATTTCCTCCAATGGTTCCGATATTCCTGATCTGAGGTCCGCCCACCTGATCTACGGCTTCTCCCAGAACCGGAATATTTTCCTGAATCACAGGGTCGTTGGTAATATGGGAAAAAGTAGTTCCTGCCCCTATATAAATATCTCCGTTTTCTTTTTTTGTGATACCGTTCAGTTCTTTAATGTCACGGATACTCACAAGAGAGGTTCCTGCCATTTTCCCTTCCCGGATCTTGATCAGCACATCACTTCCACCGGAGATCACTCTGGTATCCGGATGTTCTTTCAAAAGCCTGACGGCTTCCTCTATTGTGCTGGCATTATAGTAATTTTCAATATCATACATGATTCCGTTCCCCCTTTCAGATCAGTCCGGCTTTTTTGAATCCCTCGATCAGCCGCTGAGGCGTCAGAGGAATTTCATTAAATGCCACGCCGGTAGCATGGAGAACCGCGTTACGGATCGCAGGAGCTCCCGGAATTGCAGGCGGCTCGCCTAAAGCTTTGTTTCCGTAAGGTCCCATGGGGTCATCCAGCTCCACAAAATCTGCTTTGATATCCGGTGTGTCTAAAGCTGTCATCAGCTTGTAATCCAAAAGATTGCCGTTAAGAGGCCGTCCTGTTTTTCGTCCAGACAAGCTGCTCGCTTAATCCATAGCCCATGCCCATGGACATGCCTCCGTGCACCTGCATCTGGGCAAGCTGCGGATTCAGAAGCTTTCCGCTGTCATGGACATTGATGATGTTAAGAATCTGTATGGTTCCAAGCTTCATATCCACTTCCACCTCTGCAAAGCAGCAGCCTGTGGCAAGGGTATTTTTCTTCACCTGTGTGGACACCTCTGCTGTCAGCACAGAGGAATTGCTGAGACTGTAATAGGCTTCCTGCGCCAGCGCCTCCAGAGAAAGTACCTGTTCCTCTCCTGCATAGATCCAGCCGTGATCCAGAGACAGTTCTCTTGTCTCCTGTTCCGGAAGAAGGGTTTTGGCATAGTCCAGAATCTTTTGGAGAAGCTGTTCTGCGCACTGCTTCACAGCCGTTCCGGTAACAAAGGACTGGCGGGATGCATATGCGCCTGTATCAAACGGCGTCACATCGGTATCCTGTACTGTGACAATATGGACGTTCTCCACATCCATATGA
>ENA-OQKD01000265-OQKD01000265.1-human-gut-metagenome-genome-assembly--contig:-NODE-265-length-14587-cov-3.001107_pt1 | contig 14587 bp, 17 predicted proteins | sample MGYA00242775_ERZ504792 | MGnify/ENA primary metagenome ERZ504792 (study PRJEB26092, sample SAMD00036401) | human gut metagenome | host: Homo sapiens | study: EMG produced TPA metagenomics assembly of...
AATTTTTACGCAAAAAAATAGCCCGTAATATGAAACACCATACATACGGACACAAAATGACATGAAAAAATTATGCTTTCCATCTACCGTAAGAATCATTCCTATCCCAATTGTAAGCAGTTCTCCTGACTTAAGTTCATCACTTCGAAATCGCCTTCCCAGACCAACTTTAACTTCACATGGTCCAGTGACATTTATCATTCCAAAGCTCCCTATTACAGTGACGGGATCGTACCGGACTTACACCGGTTTCTCTATTAATCCTTGCGGAACTTACAACGACTGGTTCAAAACCAATAAATGTTATTTAATTTTTGCTATAATATTATAGCAACAATTTTTTATACTTTGTCCAGTAATTAACAAAAATAATCAGATTGTACTTAAAAACATACAATTTTTTATATACATACCAAAATATATTGTAAGGTCGTGGCGTATAAACAGTAAGATTTTATTTAATTTTTTACGCGTTATTGTCGAAGTTACTCTGCTATGCTAAAATATTTTCAGTACAAATATTACAGACACATCATCCCCATAACCTTTGGGCACTGATCATGTCTGATAATTCTAATACAATAAATGTATCAGGAAAGAGGCGAAACAAATTGAACATTGAAGATTCCTGTATTTCCTGCATTGATACAAACTGGTCCTATCAGCTTGCCAAACGCATGGAAAAAGAGAAAACAAACCCAGTCCTTGGCTATCGCACCGCAGGTTCTGATGCCGAAACGGCAACTGGAGATATGTTATATAATGAAATGAAAAATATCGGACTTACCGATGTGACTAAAGATACATTTACGCTGGACGGATGGGAATTCGAGAAAGCAGTCCTGAAATTTACAGATGACAATGGACAGGAACACATCTTTCAGATGGGTGGATACCAGACGAGCTTTGAAACCAATGGTTTTCAGGATTATGAACTGGTTTACCTTGGAAAGGGAACTTCGCTGATTACGAAGGAGTAAATGTAAAAGGGAAACTGGTTCTTGTAGAGATTAATCAGCGTGATGAATGGTGGATCAGTTTTTCCCGTCTATCAGGTCTTATCTGCGGGGTTGCCGCTGCGCTGATCGCAGTTCAGGCAAACGGATACGGTGAAATTGCAGAGACCGCGCTCAATGCCCAGGATATCGCAGGTCCTGATTTCGCACCTGCCTTCTCCTTGTCTCAGGCAGATGCAAAGATTCTGAAGAATGCTATCCAGCACAAAATTTCTGCCGATAATGCTCTGGAGTCAGATCTTGCCTCATTTAAAAAAACAAAGCCTGAAAGTTTCTCTTGATGCCCATTCCAGAGTCATCCCAGACACGAAAGCCAGCAATATTGTGGGTAAGATTCCGGGGACAGAAACAGATTCCATGATTGTATTATCCGCTCATTACGATTCCTATTTCGACGGATTCCAGGATGACAATGCAGCGATCGCCATGATGCTCGGCATTGCCCGCGCACTGGTAAAAGGCGACTATAAACCGGCACATACTCTGGTCTTCTGTGCAATGGCCGCAGAAGAATGGGGAGTCATTGATTCTAAATATGACTGGTCTACCGGTGCTTACAATCAGGTATTTCGCGTACATCCGGACTGGCAGGGAAAGGTGATCGCAGACTTGAATTTTGAACTTCCTGCCCATGCCCACAACACACAGGATGCCATACGCTGTACTCATGAATATGCTGACTTCATTAAGCATTTTACAGACAGCCTGACTGTTCCGAAGGAGGCATATCCAGACGGAATCACAGTCCTCTCCCCTATTGAAACCTGGTCGGATGATTTCTCTATGGCGATCGCAGGCATTCCATCCACAGTCAACGACTTCAGCGCCGGACCATTCATGCAGAACTACTATCATTCTCAATATGATAACCAGGATGTATATCAGGAGGCTGTCTATCAATTTCATCACGAATGCTATCTGAAATTGGTAATGGCCATTGACAGGCTGGTTCTTCCGCCAATGAATTTCAGCAAAACAATGAACGCAGTTACAGAAAGTATCCGCGAAAATGCACTTACATTTGCAGATTCTGAGCAGACTGTTCTGCTCAATACTCTGCAGACAGTTACAGCTTCTGCCACAAATATATATGAAAAGATCTGCCAGCTTAACGCTGAATATCTAACGCTTTCAGACCCGGAATCCCGCATTGCATTTCACCTGAAGTGGAATTCCACAGGACAGGAACTGCTGAAGATTTTTCGCAAGGCACAAGACTATCTGGTGCGTCTCAACTGGCAGGACGAGGTGATCTTCCCACAGGAAGCAGCCTCAAGAAACATCCACCAACTGGAAAAATCCAGCCAGGCTTTATCCGAGGGAAATATCACAGATGCATTGAAAGCCCTCTATCGTGTAGATAATAATATGTATGCTTTTCTTTTCGATGAAGAAGTCTATTACCACTTCACCGAATATATCCTCCATCAGCCTAAAGACCGTCTGATGTGGGGTGCAGGGCGTATCATGCATCATGAAAACCTCTACGGAATTGTGCAAAAGTTGAAGCAGCGCCTGGAAGAAGAATCCCCGGAGCTTGACAGCGAAATCCGCCGTCTGGAAGCTGCCCTGCGAAGACAACGGGCTTATTATAAGGACGATATCCGCTACCTGAATAATTCCATTAATAAGCTGTCTTCCATGTTAGAAAACGTTTATAATAACCTGCTTTCTACCTGATATTGTCAACAAATTCAGGTAGACAATTTTATCTGCATTGCACTTTATTCAATTCATCAACACATTACTATATCACGGAAACATTACTGCAGCTTATTGCCTGTCTTCATACAGATCGGACATAAACCGCAGTTTCCTGTTTCCACAAAAATAAGGAGATTACTACATACCATGGAAAGTGATAATTTGTACAGAGTACAGGAAGAAGATTTACCACGATTACAGAAACTGCTGACCGTCTGTTTCGCGCAGGATCCTCTGTATCATACCCTGATCCCTGACGACGCCACCAGAGAAAGATTACTGCCGGAACTTTTTTCCTGCGATCTGACAGAATTCTTTCAGACATGTGAGATCTACTCAGACAGCAGTGAACTAAACAGCATTCTTGTTGTCTCTGATGAGAGTGAACCTTATAATGTTCTGCAATACTGTCTCACAGAAGCCAGAGCTGCAATTACCACTGACGGCTGGCTGATCAAAGAAGACCCCAGCCTGAAAACCTTCTGGAATTTCATTCAGGGTAAAGATTATCTGAATTCCAGCTGGACCGACCAGCTTCACCAGACAGAACGACTCCATGTAATCTATCTGGCAGTAGACCCCGGGCACCAGCATCACGGACTCGCTGAAGTTCTGATGGATGAAGTCATAAACTATGCCCAGAAACACAAAATGCTGATTTCTCTGGAAACACACAATCCCAACAACGTTCCTATTTATGAACATTTCGGATTCAAAACATACGGAATTGTAGAAAAGCATCACTTTGGTCTCAAACAGTACTGCATGATCCGCGAGGCAACACTCTAAAACCATATAAAATTTTTTCGGAGCGAGATTCGGAAATCCGATAAATTAACCTATTTTTTACTTAAATTTTTGTGTACTTCTACACCTAGTAATATTTATCTTTTTATATTAGAATGGTAGCAAGGTCCGGCGTTCTGCTGGTCACGGATTGATTCTGTTCACTGCATTTTCAGCAATACACGTTGCAGAACAGCAGTGTATAAACAGTAACATAAATTTAATTTATACAAAAGGTACACTTTTATAATACTAATAAGGAGGACTTAACTATGGTACGAAATGCAATGAGCGCAACAGAATTTTATATTTTACAATATTTATGGAGCAGAGAAACTCCTGCAACTTTTTCTGAAATTATGGTGCATTTTAATGAAGATGATAAAAAAACGAAATGGAAGAAGCAGACAGTAAATACTTTTCTTTCCCGTCTTTCTCAGAAAGGTTTTTTAAACATTGATAAAAGCGGAAAGAGAGCCATCTATATCCCGGCTGTTACAGCAGAGAAATTTTATGAGAACTATGCTAAAGAGGTCGTTGATGACTCTTATCAGGGTTCCATTAAGAATTTCATATGTGCATTTACTGCCGGACGTAAAGTAGATGATGCTGAGAAAAAAGAATTATTAGCCTATATCAATACACTCTAAGTAATTACCTGTTCACAGAACATTAATTACCACAAAACAGACAAGGGACTGTTAATCAACAGTCCCTTGTCTGTTTTCATATTCTTCTATATTATCTAATGTGATTTTGTAATATGGTGTACGCACATATTTGCCATCGATCAACGGAATATCACTCTTATCACCCTGAGTCGCGATTGCGAAAGCAAGATTCAGCATTTCCTGTGCCTGTCCCTCTTTATCATTATAAACTGTTCCAAGCATTTCTTCATTCTTTACTGCGTCCAGACCTGCATCTGTACCGTCGATCCCTACCACTCCCGGCCATTCCTCTTTGGGAATCTGAGATGCTTTCAATGCATCAATAGCCCCCAGTGCCATATCGTCATTGTTGGCAATGATCAACTCAAGCTTTCCTTCAAACTGTGTCAGCATAGCTGCTGTTTTTGTCTGTGCCTGCGCCCTGTTCCAGTTGGCAATTGCGTATCCAAGCTTCTCTGTTTCCACACCGTTTTCTACCATAGTATTTACGGAATACTCTGTACGCACGATGGAATCCTGGTGTCCGGCTTCTCCCTCTAAAACCACATACTGGCAGATGCCGTCACCGTTTTGTCCATAGACGGGTTCCCTTTAAACGCATCTGCTGCCAGTTCTCCTTCCAGAGTTCCTGACTCCGAAGCATCTGCACCTACATAATACAATTCTTTCCACCGTTCCAGATCTTCGGCAACCAGCTCACGGTTAAAAAAGATGATCGGAACATCATGATTCTCTGCAAAGTCTGTAATTGTTGTAGGTTCTGTACGATCTACGAGATTCACACACACTACATCACATCCTTTATCGATGAGACTCTTTACCTGCTCATTCTGTGTCAGCTGACTCTGAGAAGCGTCCAGAATCTCCACATTGATCGCCACACCGGTATCCTCTTCTTTATCTGCTGCATATTCCGTAAATTCCGTCATCATTTCTGAGAGAAATGTATCATACTGATCATATAAAGTAACTCCAATTTTTATATTTTTGACGGTATCTTCCTCACTGTTTTTGCATCCTCCGGCAGTAACAGCTGCCATACATAAAACACCCGCAAGCGCCAGATATTTTCTATGCATCTCTTTTCCCCCGTTTATTTCGTTCTGCTGTTTCTTCGTATATCATTTTATCTCACAGTCGGAAACAGAATCCTGCTTGTCTCTTCATCATACAGATTCTCTTTAGTCACACTGAAAAATTCTACCTCTACCTGTTCAGTCTTTTCAGTATGATACCTGATATTCTGTGCTGCCAGAACCATACTCTGATATCCCATATAATATTCGTTTGGAACTTCCAATTCCTGGATCAACCCTTTGTCCAGATAATAGATTGCTTTTTCAGAGCGTCCCTCTCCATAGATCCTCCAGAAAATTTCTCCATTATCAGAAAGCAGATCAACTGCTTTCTCCGTTTCATTATTTTCCAGAGAAATAACTGCATTTACTTTATTATTTACAAAATACTCTGTATTATGGATCTTCTTATTCAGTTCCCTTGCAGAAAGCACCCAGGAAATCTCTACTCCGGCCTCTGCCAGACGTTCTTTTACTCCCTTCAGTCTCTGTCGCATCCCAAGCTGGCTCTGATTTCCGCTTAGGATCCCAACTTTGGTTTCCCCTGCTTTAATCACCGCATCTGCCAGCCGCTCACCCAGCTTCATATGATCGGTCATCACAGAAGTAAATAGCGTATCCGTTTCTATACCAGATTCTACCAGCACTACCGGATAAGCAGATTCTCCCGGCAAAACACTGTCCGCTTCACTTGAATACGGATCGACAATCACTCCATCTGCATCTCCTTCCAGCTCTCTTCTTACAATCACACGCTCTTCCTGTGCATTCTGAAAGCTTCCCGTTGATACCAGATTCAGGTGTATCTGATTGTCCTCGGCTCCCTGTTCCAGTCCTTCCCGAAATGCATCCCACCTGGCATTGCTGCTGTCATTTACAATCACGGATACAGAAATGTAATCATCCTCTTTTCCCTGATTGACCATTCCATAAGCACTGTATATGATCACCGACAGGATCACTGCTGAAAAGAGGATTACAGATAATCGGTTCTTTCTCATTGCGTATCCTCCTTTCTGCCAGCTGCCGGATAATCTTTTCCGCTCTCAAGGAGTTTCTGTGTCTCTGCAGTGTACGGAACATATGGAATATGAATCTGCACCAGCATTCCTTCATCCGGACAACTATGAATGATCAGTCCATAACTCTCTCCGAATCGGAGCTTCAGACGACTGTGTACATTAACCAGACCAACTCCTGAACCATGTTTGTGTGGCCGTTCTTTTCCATTAAGAAGCTCTGCCGCTTCTTCCTCAGGCATACCCAAACCGTTATCCTCTACCTCCAGATAAATATCGCCATCCTTACGGTATCCGCGGACATGTATCTCACCTTCCCCGTCCATAAACTCCATTCCATAATAAATAGCATTTTCAAGTAATGGCTGAAGAACCAGCTTCACAATACAGCCGTCCAGAATTTCTTCCTCTATCTGGAAATCCACCTCAAAACTATTCTTATATCGAATCTTTTGAATATTCATGTAGTTCTGGGCATGCTTTACTTCATCCTCGATCTTAATCACTGTCTTACCTCTGCTTAAGCTGATGCGGAAAAGACTGGCAAGCTGCGTGATCATAAATACTGCATCATCATACCTCTCTCCGGTAATCATCCAGACAATGGAATCAAGCGTATTATAAAGGAAGTGCGGATTAATCTGCGACTGAAGTGCATCCAGTTCGCTCTTTCTTTTTCTCCTGCTCTATCACGATATCATCCATTAACTGTCGGATCTGAGCTACCGTAGACCGAAGTGTTTTTACCCAGATGCTCTACCTCCATAGAACCTCCTACATAAATATCCGGTTCCATATTTCCAGCTTCCCATTCCCTCACAGAATCATTCAGACGACGAAGGGGTTTGGAAATTCTTGCCGATACCATCTGGTTCAGGATCACTGCTGCAAGTACTGTCAGCGCAACAAGAAGAACTACCAGATTTCTCATGTTGGTCATATTCATGCTGAAGCTTTTCATTGGAACCACACTGACAAGTTTCCATCCTGTATAACTGATCGTTTTTACTGTCACCAGACGCTTCTCTCCATGGAAATTTTCCTCTACGGTCGTATCTTCATATCCTGCTGCTTTATCATTATTTTCCTGATAAAGTCCCATATGGATCAGGTTTTGTTTCGGATGATATATAATCTCTCCATCCGGTGCCATCAGATATACATAATCACCGGAAGTATCTGTATTTGCCTTGTTCAAAAGCTGCTCAATACTGCTGTAATTCATATCAACAAGCAGAACTCCCAGCATGGAAACACCGTTTCTGGTCAGCTCTACTGTACGGCTCAAAGACACCACCCAGTAGTACCGATAAGAAGGATCATCAAACAGATTCTGCACATGTGGGGTAGAAAAATGAAAATTTTCCAGCTCCCCTACCGCATCCTGAAACCACTTCTGCGAAGTCACATCAATTCCTGATTTCGTATTCGCGATAGGTGACGCTGCCGTCAGATTTCCATCATTGGTATAACAGGCTATACTGACCAGCTTGTCTTTGTTAGACTCATATAAAAGAGTCATAGAATCCTCCAGACTTTCGCTCCCGATATCCGTATTCTTTATTACAGTATAGTACATTGCATCTGAAATACGGCGCATATTTCGCAGATAATCTTCCAGGTTAATGGTTGTCTGATTCAGCAACTGCCTGGAATTCTCTACCGTAAGATTTTCTGCTTTCTTAGTAAACTGCTGATATAGCATTACACCCAGAAAACACATACAGCATACAGACAAAACTGTAAAAGAAACTGATATCGTCATCTGCATGCTCTTTGTTCTTTTTTCTTTATGAAATAGTAACTGTCTGATCTTTTCCACTTACTCTCCTGCCCCTGTGTTAATATAGCTTCAGTTTCCGTTGGCTGTACGATACTTGGATGGTGACATACTATATTGCTTCTTAAATGCATAGCTAAAATATTAGGATCTGCATAACCAACTTTTTCTGCAATGATATAAGTTTTATCATTAGTAGTCATAAGCAGTTCCACTGCTTCTCCATTCTGTAATCAGTAGAAACTGATAATGTTTACCTGTTCTTTTTGAAAATCGTGGAGAATATGCAGCACTTACACCCAGCTCCCGGCATACAGATTCGATAGTTACATTGCGGTCACTGTAATGTTCCTGTACATATTCCATAGCTTTGGAAACAAAGGATTTTGTACTTGCCTGACGTTCCTGCTGCACAGTCTCCTGTAGCTTTTCACCAATTTTCAGAAGCCACTGCTCCAGTTCCTCCGGAGATTCCATCTGCATACACCGCTCAAAAATCTCACCCTTTTCACCATAAAATTCTGTAATATCCAGCTGATTATTTGTACAGAATCTGAAGATTTCCGTAATCAGCCCCATGATAAAAATCTGATATTTCTGCATGGTAGTTCCATCTTCCATGAATCTGTGAATGCACTGACGGATCTCTGCTTCCAGTTCTTCTCTGCTTCCCATACGGATCTTCTTGAGAATTTTCTGAATTTCCTGTTCCTCCCAACGCTCATCTACATTCTCCATAGGATCAATCTCCGCGATATTTATAGCCCGCGCATTTCCGTAGATCACACGGTAAGAAACTGCACTCCTGGCACCCTGCCAGGACAAGCGGATATCCGGAAGATTGTTAGATACATAACCAATTCCTGCAGTTACTGTAGCTTCGCAGACATGCTTTGCCAGACGGCACAGCTGATCCATAAAGTCTGTAAATGCAGTGATCTGATCCTGTCTTTCTAATTGTGTGATCACCACAATGTCTACCCAGATACATCAAAATCCTTGACTTCCATTCGCCTTCCATATGCTCTTCTGCCAGTTTCTTCACAGAAACACCAAGGAGAAATGTATTCATATTCTGTGGAATATCTGTTGCACTGATATGTAGAATAGACACCACATAATGCGGACCTGTCAGACTGATCTGATAATCATCAAGATATCTCTCTATCTCATCTTCCGGGATTCTGCCATCGATCAGAGAAGTATAAAAATTCTCCTGAAGGATCGGAAGACTTTCCATATAATATTCTCTCAGCTTATCCACGTTTCTCTTCTCATCCATCTCACGGTCAATCTTCTCACGGATCCTGCCAAAAACCTCCTTCAGATTTCCGGCATCGATGGGCTTGAGAATATATTCCTCCACCTCAATCTGAATTGCTTCTTTTGCATATTCAAATTCATCAAAACCTGAAAAAATTATAATTTTTACTGTACGATAAAGTTCTTTAAGCTTACGGCTGAGAGTAAGACCATCCATATATGGCATCTTGATATCTGTCATGACCACATCCGGCTGCAGTTCCTCAGCCATTTCCAGCGCTTCCACGCCGTTGTGTGCATATCCGGCAATCCTAAATCCCATACTTTCCCAGTCCATCTTCTTCATAATAATCTGGATAACATCTTCCTCATCATCCACAAGCAGTACTGAATACTTCTCCATATTTACACCCTGTCTCTAAATTTCTGTTTATTTCTTCTTATGTGAACTTGTGTCCCCATATTTGTCATTCATTCTCTTCCAGAGAATGCCAAAGACCACAAACCAGATCGCTATTTCCACAACTGCCGCATAAGTATTGAAGTACATTACGATCGCCATAACAAAAGATCCGACTGCAAGGAAAAGGATCAGCTTTCCTGATTCTGTCACATATTTCTCTCTGTCCTTAAATTTGGCACCTTTTTTCCCTGTGATAGATTCTGTATCGTGAAAAATCAGCAGACGGGCTGCATAATATCCAAGAACCAGAGTCATCATCAGAGGGATCATTGCGTTTGATAAATAACTGTTTCCCATTTTTGTTTCTCCTTTTCTCGATAGAAAATTCTGATAGAAAAAGGGCCGTCGTACCAAAACGGCGGCCCTGTATGTAACATTATATCGTTTTTATTATTTTCTTGCAATGTATTTTCTGATATCCAGTGAAATAGCAATGAAGATGATAACACCAAGTGCGATGTACTGAGCGTATGCATTTACTCCCAGGAACTGAAGCGCTGCTTTCAGGAACTCGAACACTGCAACACCGATCAGAGCGGAAGAAACTTTACCACGACCACCGGTTACAGATACACCACCGATGGTGCAGGCTGCGATTGCTTCCATTTCATAACCATAACCTAACTGAACTGATGCACCGCCGGCTTTTGCACCCATCATGAATCCAGCAAGACCATACATAGCTGCTGCTTTTGCATAAATGATGATCAGAGTTTTCTTAACCGGAACACCTGCAACTTCTGCTGCCTGTGGGTTACCACCGATTGCATACATATATTTTCCATGACGAGTCATGTTAAAGATGAACCATGTAATAATACCAACCAGGATTGCGATCCATACCAGATAGCTCATTCCAAGGAATTTGCCTGTAGCAAGTCCTGTATACTCACTTACATATCCTCCAAGAGGAGTTGCATTTGTATAAATACTGCAGATACCATAAACGATTTCCATCATAGCCATTGTGGAAATGAATGGCGGTACGTTCAGGTATGCAATGAAGAATCCTGTTACCAGACCGAATGCTGCACAGATGAGCATAACGATCAGAAGTGCAAGCCAGATGTTTAATGGTTTCATGTTTGGATAGAACTTAGCGGAATAATCCATTTTCTGAAGCAGCGTACCTGCGATACATCCGCCGAAACCGATCATACGACCTGCAGAAAGGTCACACCCTGCTGTGATGATACATCCGGCAATACCAAGTGCGATTACCAGACGGAAACTCATAGTTGCAAGAATGTTTGTCAGGTTGTTAGTTGTCAGGAAGTTTGGTCTTGTGATTCCTGTAAATACAATGAGGCAAACCATGATGATGATAACACCATAATTCGTCATGATCTCTTTAAAGCTTAATTTCTTTTTGTTACCCATTATTCTTCTCCTCCCATCATCAGAATTTTGTAGCATAACTCATAACGTGTTCCTGAGTCATTTCGTCTTTCTCTGTAAGTTCTCCACGCATCTTACCGTTGCACATTACATAAACACGGTCAGACATGCCAAGCAGTTCTGCCATTTCTGAAGAAACCATGATGATGGCCTTGCCCTCTGCTGCCAGATCATTCATAATCTCATAAATCTCGTGTTTTGCTCCAACGTCAATACCACGGGTAGGCTCATCCATGATCAGGATATCCGGATCATTTGCCAGCCATCTTGCTACGATAACCTTCTGCTGGTTACCACCGGACAGGTTTGCGATATGCTCCTGCATATTCGGAGTCTTGATACGCAACTTTTGGATACTGTCGTCTACGATTGAATTAATCGTCTTATGATCAAGTACAAATCCGGCTTTCAGGTGTTTGTTATAAATGGAAACACCTACATTATCCTTGATGGAAAGACATCCAAAGATACCATTTCCACGTCTGTCCTCTGTGATCAGACCGATTCCCGCTTTCATGGCATCTGCCGGATGTTTGATATTTACTTTTTGTCCTTTAATATAAATCTCTCCAGATGAGATTGCTCTCATTCCGAAAACGCCTTCCAGAAGCTCTGTTCTCTGCGCTCCTACCAGACCACCGAAACCAAGGATCTCACCTTTACGGAGTGTGAAAGATACATCCTGGAAAGATTTCTCATGGATAGAACTTAAATGTTTAACTTCCATGACCACTTCTCCTGGTTTGTTCTTTCTTTCCGGATATACATTGGTCAACTCACGTCCTACCATTTTAGTAATGATATCTTCCGTAGACATCTCAGATGCCGGCCAGGTTCCTACATAAGTACCATCTCGCATGATCGTGATATCGTCTGCGATACGTTTGATCTCATCCATCTTATGTGAAATATAAACCATGGCAACACCTTTGTCTCTCAGATCATTCATGATCCTGAAAAGAGCTTCTACTTCGTTATCTGATAATGAGGATGTAGGCTCATCAAAGATTACCACTTTTGCATTATGTGAAACTGCTTTTGCAATTTCTACTGACTGCATCTGTCCAATGGAAAGATCCCCCAACAGAGCTTTTGGATCAAAGTCCATCTTAACTTCTTTCAGCCAGTAAGCTGTATCTTCATACATTTTTTATGGTCAATTACCTGCAAAGGCCGAATTTCTTGTCGGAAAACGTCCAAGGTAAAGATTTTCCGCTACTGTTCTAGCCGGAACCGGCTGTAATTCCTGATGTACCATCGCGATACCATATTTCATTGCTTCATCAGGATTGTTTACTACAATTTTCTGTCCATCTAAATAAATTTCACCGGCATCCATCTTATAGATACCAAATAAACATTTCATCAGGGTTGATTTTCCTGCACCATTCTCTCCCATGAGAGCATGTACTGTTCCCGGACGGAGTGACAGCTGTACATTGTCAAGCGCCTTAACGCCGGGGAAAGATTTGCAGACGCCCTTCAGTTGCAGTTTGTACTCAGACATGTTTCTCCTCCCTTTCCCTTTTCTCAGAGAAAATGCGGGTGTTCTTTGCGTCACCCGCACCACTCTGATTCACTGTAATTCTTCTTTGTAACTATTTAGTTAATCAACTAACCGTAAGGCCACTAAATAATTACGATTATTTTGTCATTTCTTTAATATCTGCTACGTTGTCTGCTGTTACTTTCACGTAATCGCAGCCGATGTAGTGATCATTTCCTTTGCCTGTCAGATAGTTAACAGCTGCATCTGCTGCTGCATGAGACTGGGAAATGTGATCGTTAAATACAGTACCTGTCATTTTACCAGATTCTACGTTATCAAGAGCTTCGGACAGAGCATCTACACCTACAAGGAAGATATCCTCACCAACTGTACGTCCAGCTGCTTCGATAGACTGCAGAGCACCAAGTGCCATAGCATCGTTGTTACAGAATACAACTTCTACATCATCACCAAACTGGCTTAAATCGTTAGCAACAAGCTGCTGAGCTGTAGCCTGATCCCAGTTACCAACCTGATCATCAAGTTCGTTAACTTCAAGGCCTGCATCTTCAACTGCTTTTACAGAATATTCTGTACGATATTTAGCATCAACGTTCTCCGGGTCACCTTCGATCATGATGTAATCAACTTTTCCGTTTCGTTCTTATCAAGTGTATCAAGACCAAGATCAGAAATAATTTCGCCCTGCATTGTACCTGACTGACGAGCATCGCATCCTACATATGTAACATTCCAGTCATTGGCTTCCCATCTCTTCTCTTCCTCTTCGCTTGGCTCACGGTTGATGTATACGAGCGGGATATTAGCTGCTACTACTTTATCTGTAATGCTCTCTGCTGAAGAGGAGTTTACAGGGTTGATAATGAGTAAGTCTACGCCGTCAGCGATGAAAGCATCAATCTGATTGGACTGTGTAGCCTGGTCATTAGCACCATCCTGGATTGTAATGTTATCTTTGGAGAATCCAAGTTCTTCCAGATAGCTCTCCAGCTCACCACGGAACAGAGTCATAAAGTTATCAGAGAACTGATAAATACAAACACCAACTTTTTTGTCAGCTAATTCAGGATTAGCTTCCGGAGTTTCTTCTGCAGTTTCCTCTGTTGCTGTGTCATCAGATGCGAATACAGGCATTGCCATCATAGATGATGTAACCATTGCTGTTGCAAGTACTAAGCTCACTAATTTTCTTTTCATTGTAAAAACCCTCCTTGAATTTACATTTGAATTGTTTACTAAACACGCAGTGCCTTTGTCAACGCTCATGCCCTTGCGTGCCCGTTTGTTTTACTGTGATTGTATTATAACAATGGGTTCTTAAAAAAACTATACAAAATACTTCTGTTTTTCTTTGAAATCCTTTGTTTTTTTATGCAGAATAACAATGGTTTTTCTAAGATCTAATAATTTTATTGTTATTCTGCAAATCACTTCCTAATTATATACCTTTTTATTATATAATTTTTTTACGTTCTATTCCTTTATATGTAACTACATCCTTCAGCTGTACAGTTAATCATTCAATTTCACTCTTTTCATTTGTAACGTATGTTACAAGATTATCAGAATGAGCTTCTGTATAAGGCAGTGACTCTACATCATCGAAGAGGTCTGCAAACTGATTGGACTGCATTACAAGGTTCAGGATATTGATGGTGCTCTTCTGAAGATCGCCAAGTGTAATGTTATTTTCTTTATAAGAGCCTGTATAAACGACTGTTGTTGTTCCATCACCATTGTCTGTTACAGTTACTGCATCACCAAGGTTACTGATCAGATCAGAAACTTTTACAGATTCCTGCTCGCCGTCTGCATTTACATTGTCGCGGACTGCTTCTTCATAAGCTGAGGTATCCACTGTCTTTTCGATTGTAACATCACCCGCTGCATCCAGAACAAAT
>ENA-OQKD01000266-OQKD01000266.1-human-gut-metagenome-genome-assembly--contig:-NODE-266-length-14573-cov-3.709608_pt1 | contig 14573 bp, 27 predicted proteins | sample MGYA00242775_ERZ504792 | MGnify/ENA primary metagenome ERZ504792 (study PRJEB26092, sample SAMD00036401) | human gut metagenome | host: Homo sapiens | study: EMG produced TPA metagenomics assembly of...
TTGTAATAATTATGCAGTCTGTTTTTCCTGCCACAGAAAAAGCTTCTGCCGTAAGGCTGATACGCTGTCACAAAACCTGTAATATATTATATATTTTAACATAGCATATCTTGTATGTAAAGTTGTAAAAAAAGACTGAATTGGTCTAAATCTATGCCTCCTTTATGACAGATATCAACAATTTCATACTAAAATCATCTGATTTTAACATAAATTTCCTCTTTCTTTATTTCTGAAAAATCAGTAAAATACATTCTTACGGAACATTTATTATCTGCGGAAAACAGACTGCATAATACAGTTTTTCCCGATAAATACAAAAAGCACAGGAATCTGATATAATTCCTGTGCCTCAAGTAATATCTTTATTGCTGCTCTCGGAAAGAGACTTTTTATTTATCTCTCCAGATAATTCTGCCCTTGGACAGATCATACGGAGAAAGCTCGATTGTTACTTTATCTCCCGGAAGGATACGGATAAAATTCATACGAAGCTTACCGCTGATATGAGCGAGAACCACATGTTTGTTCTCCAGCTCTACCTTAAACATTGCGTTTGGAAGCTTCTCCAGTACAGTTCCTTCTACTTCAATCACATCTGCTTTTGACATCCTTAACCTCCTGTGTCATCTGTCATTTTGTAAGAGTCAGAATTTCCGGTTCGCCGTCTGTGATCAGAACGGTGTTTTCATAATGAGCGGAAAGAGATCCGTCCATTGTGACAACTGTCCAGTCATCGTCCTCCCAGGCCACGTCTGCGCGGCCAATATTGATCATCGGTTCAATTGCCAGAGTCATGCCCGGCATCAGCTTGATCCCACGGCGCTTCTGAGGAAAGTTTGGTATCTGGGGATCCTCATGAAGATGAGTTCCGATTCCGTGTCCAACCAGATCACGCACAATCCATAATTATATTTTGCTGCATAAGCTCCGATTGCCTTGGAAATATCATTCAGGTGATTTCCTGCCTTTGCAATTTAATGCCTTCAAAGAAGCTCTGCTTTGTTACTTCCATAAGCTGACGGGCTTCCGGAGAAACTTCTCCTACTGCATAGGTACGGGCTGCATCAGAATGATATCCCTGATAGATCAGTCCCGCGTCGATCTTTACAAGATCTCCTTCCTGAATGATTTCTTTTTGGACGGGATTCCGTGTACCACCTCATCATTGATGCTGATACAGAAAGATCCCGGAAATCCGTTATAATTCAGAAAATTCGGAGTACAGCCCAGAGAGCGGATCATTTCCTCTCCGATACGGTCCAGTTCCTTGGTGCTGATTCCCGGTCTGATATGAGCAGCCAGTTCATTGTGGACCTTTTCCAGTAAATGACCGGCATGTCTCATAAGCTCTATTTCATGTTCTGACTTAATTGAAACTGACATTTTTTATTCTCCTAAAACTCCCACGATTTCCTGGAATACTTCATCCAGAGAACGTGTTCCGTCTACTGTTTTTAATACACCCTGCTCTGTATAGTAATCGATCAGAGGCTGTGTCTGCTCGTGGTATACGTTCAGACGCTTCTGAACAGTTTCCGGCTGGTCATCGTCACGAAGAACCAGTTTCTCTCCGCAGGTATCGCATACGCCTTCTGTCTTGGGAGCCGCATAAACAAGATGATAAGTAGCTCCGCATTTCAGGCAGGCGCGTCTTCCGCCCATACGGTTTACGATGTTTTCATCCGGAACATCCACATCAATGGCAAAGTCGATCTTGCTTCCCAGTTTCTCAAGAGCCTCTGTCAGACATTCTGCCTGAGGAATGGTTCTCGGAAAACCGTCAAGAACATAGCCGTTCTTTGCATCATCCTGCTGGATTCTGTCTACTACAAGATCACAGGTCAGTTCATCAGGTACAAGAAGCCCCTGATCCATATAGGTTTTTGCTTTTTTGCCAAGCTCCGTGCCGTTTTTGATGTTTGCACGGAAAATGTCTCCTGTGGAAATATGGGGAATTCCATATTTCTCAGCAATTTTTTTTGCCTGAGTTCCTTTTCCGGCACCCGGCGCACCCAGCATAATAATCCTCATAATCATACCCTCCTTATATTCCAGGACAAACAGGCAGCAATAAGGCGCTGTCCTGATTTATCCCTGATAACTTAAAATGGCTGCAGCATGCAGAAGCACACCGCAACCTTCATTTCCTGTGCACAACTTCATTGCTGACAATAAATTTGCGCACTAGTTAGCCAGAAAGCCTTTATAGTTGCGGACAAGCAACTGAGATTCAATCTGTTTCACAGTCTCAAGGACAACACCTACAACGATAATAAGTGAGGTTCCTCCAAAGGAAACCTGAGCCTTAAAGATACCGTTAAAGAAGAACGGAATAACTGCCACGATGATCAGGCCAACTGCGCCTATAAATATAATGTAAGTCAGGAGTTTCTCCAGATAATCGGATGTTGGTTTACCCGGACGGATACCCGGAATAAAGCCGCCCTGTTTCTTGATATTATCTGCAACTTCCAGTGGATTAAAGGTAATGGAAGTATAGAAATATGCAAAGAATACACAGAGAACAATATATACGATCAGGCCCCAGCTGTATTTCAGCTGAGACGGATCACACCAGTTACTGGAAGACAGCCCCTTCAAAATTTCACTTCCGATTCCTGTACCATTTGCTTTGCCTGCAAACTGAGCAATCAGTCCCGGGAAAGACATAATGGAAGAAGCAAAAATGATCGGGATAACTCCGGCAGTGTTTACTTTCAGAGGAATATGGTTTGTCTGACCGCCAACAAGCTTTCTTCCAACCATCTTCTTGGAATACTGTACCGGAATTCTTCTTTCAGCTCCGTTGAGAATAAGAACAAATACCACTACCACAAGAATAACTGCAAGAATGATCACACCTGCAAGCATTCCCTTGGCAATTGTTTTGCCTTTAATAAAGTTCTCATACAGAGTTACCATATCACTTGGGATTCTGGACACAATATTTACTGCAAGTACAATAGAAATACCGTTTCCGATTCCTTTTTCTGTGATACGCTCACCAATCCACATCAGCATAGCAGATCCTGCTGTCAGAGATACTACTACAACAATACCCTTAAGAATGTTCATGTCCTGAACAATGTTTCCTCTTGCAAAACCGATTGTCATTGCAATAGACTCAAACAGAGCAAGACCAACCGTTACATAACGGGTAATTGCTGTCATCTTCTTTCTTCCCTCTTCACCGTCTCTGTGCATTTCTTCCAGAGCAGGGATGGCAATTGTAAGAAGCTGAATGATAATGGATGATGTAATATATGGTGTAATGTTCAGAGCAAATATAGACATACTCTCAAAGGAGCCGCCGGTGAACGCATCAAAGAAGTTAAATGCGTCCCGGTGTTGCTCTGAAACCACTGTCTGAATACGTCGCTGTCCACACCCGGAACAGGAAGCTGAGATCCGATTCGGATGACAAGATCATTCCGATCACGTAAACAGCTTACGACGCATCTCTTTTACTCTAAAGAGACTTTTGAGAGTTTCAAACATTAAATCACCTCTACTGTACCACCAGCAGCTTCAATTTTAGCTTTTGCGGTCTCGCTGACAGCGTTCACTTTTACGTTAAGTTTCTTAGTCAGCTCACCGTTTCCAAGAATCTTTACACCGTCGCCGATTTTGGAAATTGCACGGCTTTCCAGCAGACTCTCGGCTGTAACCTCTGCTCCGTCCTCAAAACGATTCAGAACGTCAACATTGATTGCAATGATCTCTTTGGAGTTTCTGTTTTTGAAGCCTCTCTTCGGAAGACGTCTGTATAAAGGCATCTGTCCACCTTCAAATCCCGGTTTCTTGTGTCCGGAACGTGCTAACTGTCCTTTATGTCCTTTTCCGGCTGTCTTTCCGTTTCCGGAACCATGTCCACGGCCTCTTCTGAAGTTATCACTGTGCTTGGAACCTTCTGCAGGTCTCAGGTTTGATAAATCCATGTTTGGCACCTCCTTTTATTATCTATACTGTGTAGAATTACTCTTCAACTTTTTACCAGATGCTGAACCTGTTTGATCATTCCTCTTGTTGCAGCATTATCCGGCATTTCAACTGTTTTATGCATTTTTGAAGTCCCATAGCAACTACAGTCTTTTTGTGTTTCGGAACTGCACCGATTGGAGACTTTACTAATGTAACCTTAATTGTATCTGCCATTTTTCGTTTCCTCCTTATGCCAGAATCTCATCTACAGATTTTCCGCGAAGTTTAGCAACTTCTTCCGGAGTCTTCAGCTGGCTGAGACCTTCGATGGTAGCCAGGACAACATTCTGTTTATTTCTGGAGCCCATACATTTTGTACGGATGTTCTTGATACCTGCAAGCTCGATTACGGCACGTGCCGGACCTCCGGCGATTACACCAGTACCTTCCGGAGCACGTTTCAGAAGCATCTCAGCGCTTCCGAATTTGCCTACGAAGTCATGTGTGATGGAACCGTTCTCGTCTCTTGCTACTGTTACCAGTTTTTTCATAGCATCTTCTTTTCCTTTGCGGATCGCTTCCGGAATTTCAGCTGCCTTTCCTAAACCTGCACCAACATGTCCGTTGCCGTCACCTACAACAACCAAAGCTGTGAAACGGAAGTTACGGCCACCTTTAACAACCTTGGTAACACGTTTGATTGACACTACTTTATCTTCTAATTCTAACTGACTAGCATCAATAAGATTATGTTTCATGTGTCTTTTTCCTCCCTTTTAGAATTTCAGTCCAGCTTCTCTTGCTGCGTCTGCTAATGCTTTAATTTTTCCGTGGTAAATGTAGCCTCCTCTGTCGAAAACTACGCTCTCGATACCTGCTTCAACTGCTTTCTTACCGATTACAGTTCCAAGATATGCTGCTGCTTTTACATCGTCTGTATGCTCAAGCTCTGCTTTTACATCTTTCTGAAGAGTAGAAGCTGATACTAAAGTTTTTCCCACGCTGTCATCAATAATCTGTGCATAGATATGCTTGTTGGAACGGAATACTGCCAGTCTTGGAGTAGTTGCTGTTCCATTCAGATGATGACGGAGTCTTCTATGTTTCTTTTCACGAATTTCCGCTCTGGATGCTTTCTTAATCATGTTCTCACTCTCCTTATTTATTTCTTACCGGTCTTACCGACTTTACGTCTGATCACTTCATCAGCATATTTGATTCCCTTGCCCTTATATGGCTCCGGTCTTCTCTTATCTCTGATCTCTGCTGCAAACTGACCAACTTTTTCTTTGCTGATACCGGAAACAATGATCTTGTTTCCATCAACTTTGGACTCGATTCCTTCAGGATCTTCCATCTCTACCGGGTGAGAATATCCAAGAGAAAGCACAAGCTTTTTGCCCTGCTTCTGAGCTCTATAACCTACACCGTTTACCTCAAGCTCTTTTGTGTAACCTTCGTTTACACCTGTTACCATGTTCTGGATAAGGCTTCTTGTTAAACCGTGCAAAGCTTTCATTTTTTTCAGATCGTTTGGTCTTGTAACAACTACATGACCATCTTCTACTTTGATTTCCATTTCTGTAGGAAGCGCTCTTTCAAGTGTTCCCTTTGGCCCTTTAACGGTCACTACATTGCCTGCTGCAACATTTACTTCAACGCCTGCAGGAATAGCTACCGGAAGTCTGCCGATACGTGACATAATATTGTCCTCCTTACTTAGATTGTCGGAGAGGAGATATCCTCCTCTCTGTTTTCAGTGGTTATATCTTAATGGTAAGATATTACAATGTTTCAACAAGGAAGTTCGATTCACTAAATTCAGCCATCGTTTTCACTCGGCTTCATTAAGTTCCTTCGAACAGCCTTCGCACTAAATTCATGCTGCGCCTGACGGCTTGCATTCATTAAGTTGCTTTCGGCCTACCATACGAATGCAAGAACTTCTCCGCCGACATGAAGCTTACGAGCCTCTTTGTCAGTGATAACGCCCTTGTTTGTGGAAATGATTGCGATTCCAAGTCCGCCAAGTACTCTCGGCAGCTCATCCTTGCCTGCGTATACACGAAGACCCGGTTTGGAAATTCTCTTCAGACCTGTGATGATCTTGTCGTTTTTAGTCTCACCGTATTTCAGTGTGATATGAAGTGTTTTGATAACACCGTCTTCTACTAAATCATACTTTGCAATATATCCCTCGTCAAGAAGAATATTTGCGATAGCAATTTTCATTTTGGATGCCGGAACATCTACTGTGTCATGTTTTGCAGTGTTAGCGTTACGGATTCTTGTAAGCATATCTGCAATCGGATCGCTCATTGTCATGTTAGTTTCCTCCTCTAATTTTCTTTTCAGACTTTACATGATATATTTTTTATAAAATAATTACCAGGATGCTTTCTTTACGCCCGGGATCTGACCTTTGTAAGCCAGTTCACGGAAGCAGATACGGCAGATACCGTATTTTCTTAAGTAAGCGTGCGGACGACCGCAAATTCTGCAGCGGCTGTATTCTCTTGTGGAGAATTTCTGTTTGCGCTGCTGTTTGATTTTCATTGCTGTTTTAGCCATTTAAATTCTCCTCCTTATTTAGCAAAAGGCATGTTGAACTGTGTCAGAAGCTCACGAGCTTCCTCGTCAGTCTTCGCTGTTGTAACGAAGATGATGTCCATACCTCTTACCTTGTCTACTTTATCGTACTCAACTTCAGGGAAGATCAGCTGCTCTTTGATACCAAGAGCGTAGTTTCCTCTGCCGTCAAATGCGTTCGGGTTTACACCACGGAAGTCACGTACACGAGGAAGTGCAAGGTTGATCAGACGATCAGCGAACTCGTACATCTTCTCTCCTCTTAATGTTACTTTACAGCCGATCGGCATACCCTCTCTGATTTTGAAGTTAGCCACAGATTTTTTAGCCTTTGTTGCAACGGCTTTCTGACCTGTGATAAGCTCCATATCTGCGATAGCAGCGTCGAGAAGCTTAGCGTTCTCCTTAGCTTCACCAACACCCATGTTGATAACGATCTTTTCGAGCTTCGGCACTTCCATAACGTTTTTGTATCCGAATTTTTGGTCATGTTGTCCATGATCTCATTTTTGTAAAGTTCTTTTAATCTACTCACCTGTCATGCCTCCTCTCTTATTTATCGATAACCTCGCCTGTTGCTTTTGCAACACGGACTTTTTTGTCTCCGTCCATCTTGAATCCGACTCTGGTTGCTTTTCCGTCTACTACCAGCATCACGTTAGATACATGAAGAGCGGCTTCTTTCTTTGTGATTCCGCCTGCCTGGTTTGCTGCAGATGGTTTGCTGTGCTTAGTAACCATGTTGACGTTTTCAACGATCACGGTGTTGTCTTTTACGTTAACGGCAAGGACTTTGCCCTCTTTGCCTTTATCTTTTCCAGCGATTACTTTAACAGTGTCGCCTTTTTTAATCTTCATAGCTGACATTAGGCACCCTCCTATAATACTTCCGGAGCTAAGGAAACGATCTTCATGAATTTTTTCTCACGAAGCTCTCTGGCAACTGGTCCAAAGATACGAGTTCCTCTCGGAGTTAAATCGTCTTTAATGATTACGGCTGCATTTTCATCGAAACGGATGTAGGATCCGTCTTTACGACGAGCGCCTTTTTTGGAACGAACAACAACAGCTTTTACTACGTCACCTTTTTTAACAACGCCGCCTGGTGTTGCATCTTTAACAGTAGCAACGATAGTGTCGCCGATATTTGCATATCTTCTTGTAGAGCCACCCATAACACGAATACAAAGGATTTCTTTTGCACCAGTGTTATCGGCAACTTTTAATCTAGTTTCCTGCTGAATCATACTGGTTTCCTCCTTATTTAGCTTTCTCTACGATCTCAACCAGTCTCCATCTTTTGTCCTTGGACAGCGGTCTGGTTTCCATAACTTTTACGGTATCACCGATATTGCACTCATTCTGTTCATCATGAGCTTTTAATTTATATGTTCTCTTCACGATTTTTTTGTAAAGAGGATGTTTTACATGGTCTTCAATTGCAACTACGATGGTCTTGTCCATCTTATTGCTGACAACCTTACCCACACGGGTTTTTCTCAGATTTCTTTCCACGATTCTGTCCTCCTATATTCACTATTTCGCAGCGTTTGCCTGCTCAGTGATTACTGTCTGGATTCTGGCAATATTCTTACGAACCTCTTTGATCCGGCTTGTATTGTCTAATTGATTAGTTGCATTCTGAAATCTCAGGTTAAAAAGTTCTTTCTTAGCAGCTACTAATTCTTCGTTTAATTCTGCAGCTGATTTTGCTTTTAAATCTTCCACGAATTTATTAATTTTCACTGTTATCACCGCCTTCTAAGTCTGCACGAGAAACGATTTTACATTTACATGGTAACTTGTGCATTGCAAGACGTAATGCTTCACGGGCAACCTCTTCGGATACGCCTGCAATCTCAAACATTACACGTCCTGGCTTAACAACTGCTACCCAGTATTCCAGGGAACCTTTACCGGAACCCATACGTGTTTCTGCTGGTTTCGCTGTTACTGGTTTATCTGGGAAAATCTTAATCCAAACCTGACCACCACGTTTGATGTAACGTGTCATGGCAATACGGGCTGCCTCGATCTGATTAGATCTGATCCAGCACGGTTCGGTAGCAACAAGACCGAATTCACCATAATTGATTTTGTTACCTCTAAGGGCTTTACCTCTCATGGAGCCACGGAATTGTTTACGACGTTTTACTCTTTTTGGCATTAACATTATTTATCGCTCCCTTCCTTAGTTCCTTTTGTGGGAAGTACTTCACCATTGTAGACCCAAGCTTTTACGCCAACTTTACCGTAAGTTGTGTCTGCTTCTGCGAATCCATAGTCAATATCTGCACGAAGTGTCTGAAGCGGAATAGTTCCTTCGCTGTAGAACTCTGTACGAGCCATATCAGCTCCGCCAAGACGTCCGGATACGGATGTTTTGATACCTTTTGCTCCAGCCTTCATTGTTCTCTGCATTGTAGATTTCATTGCACGTCTGAAAGAGATACGATTCTCAAGCTGTAATGCGATATTCTCTGCTACTAACTGAGCATCTCTGTCTGGTCTCTTTACTTCTTTGATATCTACGATAAGCTTCTTATCTGTGAATTTCTTTAATTCAGCTTTAACTTTTTCGATCTCAGCGCCGCCTTTACCGATTACGATACCCGGTTTAGCAGTGTAGATGATGATCTTAACTCTGTCAGATGCTCTTTCGATCTCGATCTTGGAAACACCTGCACTGTATAATTTCTTTTTAAAGGAATGTTCTGATGTTGTAGTCTTCTACCAGGTAATCAGCGAAGTCTGCATCAGCATACCATCTTGAATCCCAATCCTTGATAACACCGACTCTAAGGCCATGTGGGTTAACTTTCTGTCCCATGCTTTTCCTCCTTATTTCTCATCCAGCACGATGGTAATATGGCTTGTTCTCTTTTCGATTCTGTAAGCTCTACCCTGTGCTCTCGGCTGAATTCTCTTCATTGTAGGTCCTTTATCTGCATAGCAGGCTGCAACGTAGAGGTTGTCTGCATTCATTCCGTTGTTGTTTTCAGCATTTGCAATTGCTGACTCAAGAAGTTTCTTGATAACGCTGGAAGCATATCTCGGGTTATATGTGAGGATACCAAGTGCTGTCTGCACATCTTTACCGACGGATTACATCTAACACGTAGCAGGCTTTCTGAACAGAAACTCTTGCATAAGATAATTTTGCAGACGGTCTTGTCTCTCTATTACTCTCATTTCTGGCTCTTTTTATCTGGCTTCTATGTCCCTTTGCCATTTTAAAGTGCCTCCTTTCCTCTTTCTCTCAATATCAGGTTAACCTGTCCGCTGTCTCATGGGCAGCAGACAGAATATAAAGTCAAATACTAGCGAACTCCGGATTTCTTTTCGTCTTTTCCGTGTCCTCTGTAAGTTCTGGTTGCAACGAACTCACCGAGTTTGTGGCCAACCATATCTTCTGTTACGTATACCGGCACGTGTTTTCTTCCGTCATGGACAGCAATTGTGTGTCCTACGAAGGACGGGAAGATTGTAGAACGGCGTGACCAGGTTTTGATAACGGATTTATCATTTGCAGCGTTTAATGCATCTACTTTTTTAAGTAAGCTGGCATCTGCAAAAGGTCCTTTTTTCAGTGAACGAGACATGCTTAATCCTCCTTATTATTTCGTTAAAGCTTTTCCATCGCGTCTTCTTACGATGAGTTTGTTGGACGGTTTGTTTTTCTTTCTTGTCTTCAGACCAAGAGCAGGTTTTCCCCATGGAGTGCATGGACCTGGACGACCGATACCAGTCTTACCTTCACCACCACCGTGTGGATGGTCATTCGGGTTCATTACGGAACCACGAACAGTAGGTCTGATACCCATGTTACGTTTACGTCCGGCTTTACCGATGTTAATCAGGTTGTGATCTCCGTTTCCGACAACGCCAACAGATGCGCGGCATACGATCGGAACCATTCTCATTTCACCAGATGGCAGACGCAGTGTTGCGTATTTGCCTTCTTTAGCCATTAACTGAGCGCCGTTTCCAGCAGAACGAACCATCTGTCCGCCCTTTCCAGGATGAAGCTCGATGTTGTGGATCATTGTACCAACCGGGATAAGCTCTAATGGTAAGCAGTTACCTACACGAACTTCTGCTTCAGGTCCGTTCATAACTTTCTGACCAACTTTTAAGCCTTCCGGAGCAAGGATATATGCTTTCTCGCCATCTGCATAGCAGATAAGAGCGATGTTTGCTGTTCTGTTTGGATCATACTCGATGGATACTACTGTTGCAGGAACTCCATCTTTTCTTCTCTTGAAGTCGATGATTCTGTATTTTCTTCTGCTTCCGCCTCCGCGGTGTCTAACTGTAATCTTACCCTGGTTGTTACGTCCAGCGTTTTTCTTTAAAGACACGGTAAGAGATTTCTCTGGTGCAGATTTTGTAATCTCTGAGAAATCGGAACCAGTCATATGTCTTCTAGACGGTGTATATGGGTTATAGGTCTTAATTCCCATGGTGTTTCTCCTTTCGAATTTGTTATCGTGCTTTCGTGCACATAGTCAGGCTATCGTTTTCGATTAAAGTCCCTCGAAGATCTCGATATCTTTGCTTTCCTCTGTGAGAGCTACGATTGCCTTTTTGGTCTTGGCTGTTTTTCCAACAACCATACCGCGGCGTTTCTTTTTACCATCGTTGTTCATGGTGTTTACGCTCTTAACTTTTGTTCCTTCAAACATCTTTTCAACAGCTTCTTTGATCTGAGCTTTGTTTGCTTCCGGATGTACGAGGAATGTATATTTTTTCTCACCCATGATGTTCATGGATTTCTCTGTAATCACAGGTTTCAGGATTACGTCATAATATTTGATATCTGCCATTATGCGTACACCTCCTCAATGGATGCTACTGCATCTTTAGTAACCACTACAGTATTGTGTTTCATAACATCATATACGTTCATAGTGTTTACAGTTGCAGTCTGTACATCAGCGATGTTTCTTGCGGAAAGTACTACGTTCTTATCATCAGAAGCTGTGATAACCAGAGCTTTCTCTGCTTTCAGGTTTGTAAGCACTCTCTGCATTTCTTTTGTCTTAACCTCTGCAAGTGCAAGGCTGTCAACAACTACCAGTTTATTATCCTGAACTTTAGAAGTAAGAGCGGATTTCAGAGCTGCTCTTCTTTCTTTTTTGTTCATTTTTACTTCATAGTCTCTCGGAACCGGAGCGAATACAACACCGCCGCCAGTCCACTGTGGTGCACGGATGGAACCCTGTCTTGCATGACCTGTTCCTTTCTGTCTCCACGGTTTTCTTCCGCCGCCGCTTACTTCAGAACGAGTTTTTGCTTTCTGAGTACCCTGGCGTTTATTTGCAAGCTGACGAACAACAGCAAGGTGAACCAGATGCTCGTTGATCTCTACGCCGAACACTGCATCGTTCAGTTCCATTGTTCCAACTTCATTGCCTTCCATATTATAAACAGTTACGTTTGCCATTCTGATGCTCCTCCTTTCTCAATTATAAAGACTTTACTGATTCTTTGATGGTCACCAGAGATTTCTTAGGTCCTGGAACAGCACCTTTAACTAACAGTAAATTATTCTCTGTATCTACGCGTACGATCTCAAGGTTCTGTACAGTTACCTGAACATTTCCCATCTGACCTGGCATCTTTTTGCCCTTGAATACTTTACTCGGATCAGATGCAGCGCCGTTGGAACCTGCATGACGGTGATATTTGGAACCGTGAGCCATAGGTCCTCTGGACTGTCCATGTCTCTTGATCGCACCCTGGAAGCCTTTACCTTTTGAGATTGCAGTTGCATCGATATGATCGCCTGCAGCAAAGATGTCAGCCTTAATTTCCTGTCCTACCTGATATTCAGCAGCGTTGTCGAATCTGAACTCTTTCAGGAATCTCTTTACCTCAACGCCTGCTTTTTCAAAGTGGCCTTTTTCCGGTTTGTTGACCAGTCTCTCTCTGATCTCACCAAAACCAACCTGAACTGCTGCATATCCGTCGTTGTCTTCAGTCTTAACCTGAGTTACCACACACGGACCAGCCTGTAAAACTGTTACCGGAATCAGAAGACCATCTTCATTGAAGATCTGAGTCATTCCGACTTTTGTAGCTAAGATAGCTTTCTTCATTACATTTTCCTCCTTATAGCGGATTGCCCTGACGGGTAATCATATAGTTTTTGAAGCACTCGGAATCCCGAGTGAACTTACCTTGTTCATGTGCCGACTGACCTGAGCCAGCCAGCAAGCAGTACCGGGTACTGCTTATTTTGTTTTCATTTTGATATCGATGTAAACACCTGCCGGCATTTCCAGTCTGGAAAGTGCGTCTACAGTTTTCTGAGTAGGTGTCATGATATCGATGAGTCTCTTATGAGTTCTCTGCTCGAACTGTTCTCTGGAATCTTTGTATTTGTGAACCGCTCTTAAGATTGTTACAACCTCTTTTTTTGTCGGTAAGCGGAACCGGTTCCGCTTACCTTTGCACCGTTCTTCTTAACAGTGTCGATGATTTTTGCTGCGGATGCATCTACTAACTGATGATCATAAGCTTTTAATGTGATTCTCATTACCTGATTTTGCCATAAAAAAAACGTCTCCTCCTATTCGTACTCAATTATGCAGTACGACAAGCGGCGACTGTACACATCTCCGTGTGTGTCCTAAGACATCTCTTCACACGCCCATCCCAAGATGGTTATTGAACTCTGTACAGTGACTTGTCGTCAGTTTCCTAACTTGACATTCGCTCCACGGAAAACCTGCTAATCAAAGCAGCAACCTCGCGCTTCATTGCTATCATGTCACAGCAGTTATCAGTATACACAATGATTTCCAATAATGCAAGTACTTTTTTTAAATTTTTCTTATTTTTTTTAGCATATGAAGAAATCCCATGGCATATACGCAAAAACAGTACCTATATAATAGGAACAGTTTTGTTCTCTTATAAATCCTATATTAAACAGCCGTCCGTTTTCTTTTGTATAACCATATATAATAGGTAAAGAGTTTCCCTATTTTCACACTAAAAAACAAAGCGCAGACCGGATCGTTCATACCTGTCTGCGCTTTGCTGATTATTTCGTTTTTATTCTTCTTCGCTTTCTTCTGTGTCTCCTCCAAGGATATCAGAATAATCAAAGAATGTTACTTTTGTAATGGAGTCTCTCACAATATCAGGAGCGTCTCCTTCTCGTTTTTGCCTTATCTGCAAGCTGGGAAGCCGTCCATACCGGCATCGCCATCTTTTTGATCTCAACAGGAGTTTCCTCTTCCTCCCATTCCTCTTCTTCTCTCTTCATACGGGCTCTTTCTTCATGAAGCTCACGGAAGCTTGGAAGCTCTTCTGTGTGATCAGCCGGGATCTCCATAGCCGCCGCTTCTTCTGCTGTAGCTGCCGCAATCTCTTTTTTCAGCAATTCATGCGCTTCGCTTGTAGCCGCCTGCATATTCTCCGGACGAACCCCTGATCTTTCCTGGCGTCTTACCGGGCGTTCCTCTTCCAGATCGTCCTCGTAGATCTCATCTACAAATCCGCCGGTACGAATCTTCTTTCTTCTCTCTTTTTCTTCTTTCTTCGCCCTTTTTCTGCGGTCTTTTTCTCCGTAAAGAAGCTCTCTGTCCTCTTCCTGCATACGTCTTTCGCGGGCTTTTTCTTCCATCTTCAGTTCTTTCTGAGTTTTAAGATACCTGCGGTCTCCCTGGAGATCTTCATACTCATCAAGTGTTTCAGGCTTTTTCCACAGCTCTGCGATCACATAGAGAATGATCAGGAAAAGAACTGCAAGAGCAAGAACGATAATTCCCTCTGTGCTCTCTGTTGCCGCCATAAGATATCCGATCAGAGGAACTGTGACCACAACCTTGGGAACCCAGGTTTTTTTACAGACACATTGATATTTTCAGATGCGGCTGCCTCGGGATCAATGGCAACTCCTGTATTTGTCTGTCTGTCAACACTTACAAGGTTATAACGATAAGTACCTTCTCCGTCCTGTACAAGGATCGGAGCGCCGGCATTTACTGTCTCAGTCTTTACAGGAATCGCATAAGTAACGGAACCCATCGCCAGGTTTGTTTCCTTAT
>ENA-OQKD01000267-OQKD01000267.1-human-gut-metagenome-genome-assembly--contig:-NODE-267-length-14538-cov-2.847963_pt1 | contig 14538 bp, 15 predicted proteins | sample MGYA00242775_ERZ504792 | MGnify/ENA primary metagenome ERZ504792 (study PRJEB26092, sample SAMD00036401) | human gut metagenome | host: Homo sapiens | study: EMG produced TPA metagenomics assembly of...
GTAAGACAACTTCAAAAAACGATTGAAAAGATTAAAGTCAACCGGGAAATGGGGGAAAGAGTTTATGGGTTTTTCAAGAGATGCTGAGCGAAGAAGAGTTGTTGGAAGAAATGAAGGAAAGCAAGAAATGCAGAAAGAAACCATTGTGAGATTGTTGGGCAAACTCGGAAGTTTATCAGATTCTCTGCGGAAGCAGCTCGTGTTTTTGCCACAGTGAAACAATCATAGAACAGGTCTTTTATGGCAGATAATTTTTATCTGCCAGTCTGTTACAAATCTAAATCAAGTCAAATATTCGAGGCTAAAAATCATATAGTATTTTATATACAGAGGAATTCTTAAAAAACTTATTCAGGCATGAGTGTAATATAAAAAGTGCCACAGACTAAAAATCTGCGACACTTTTAAACTTTGTGATCACTTTTCGATTATTTATTATTCAGCAGAGATTGCTCCTGTTGGGCATTGTGCTGCACAAGCGCCACAGTCAACACATGCATCTTTATCGATTTCGTAGTGGTCAGCACCCTGAGAAATAGCTCCTACAGGACATTCAGCTTCGCAAGCTCCACAGCTTACGCATTCATCACTAATTACGTGTGCCATAGTATGTATCCTCCTTTTTGTACATTTGATAGATATGAAATATATCTACCCTTTCATTTATTTTAATACAAACAGACCAAATATACAAGCAATTTTATGCTTTCAATTTAGTACATTTATAGGCGGACAAAATGATATTTTTTGCCGCTGCTGCCTCTTCCTTAGTTGCTTCCGGTGTATCTTTTAAAGGATAATCCATATTAAGATTTTCATATTTTACTTTTCCCATGGAATGATACGGAAGCACGTCCAGTGCATGGACATTGTTCAGTGTGCCAAGAAAATGTCCTAATTCTTCTAAATATTCTTTGTATAAAGTAATCCCTGGAACTACAACATGACGAATCCAGACTGGAATATGCTTTTCATCAAGATATTTTGCAAATGCAAGAATACGCTCATTCGAATGAGCGGTAAGCTCTTTATGTTTTTGAGGGTTAATGTGTTTGATGTCAAGCATGATTAAATCTGTCACTTCAAGAAGAGTATCCAGTTTATTCATAAATGTCTCATTATCTGGTTGAAACATAATGCCGGAAGAATCAATACAAGTGTGAATTCCATCTTTGTGAAGTTTGGTAAATAGTTCAATGAGAAAATCCATCTGCATCATAGGCTCTCCGCCGGTCACAGTAACACCACCGTTGTGATAGAATGGCATATTACTGTAGAAACCTTCTAACACTTCATCTACGGTCATCTGAGTGCCTTTGTTTGGTTCCCAAGTGTCTGGATTATGACAATAGAGACATCTCATAGGACAACCTTGGAAAAAGATTACATAACGGATTCCGGGACCATCTACTGTACCACAGCTCTCGATAGAATGAATATAACCTTTGGTCATAAAAAAGTCTCCTTTTGCAACTATGTTTGCTCATATACGTTCGTCCATCTCATTAGTAGAAAACCGGCCAGGTTTCCATGCGAGCATGACCCTGTCCGGCTTTTACTAATGTGTGAACTTTATCGCTTACATACCTTCGTGGAATGTACGTGAGATAACGTCGTCTTGCTGTTCTTTTGTCAATTTGATAAAGTTTACAGCGTATCCTGAAACACGAACAGTTAATTGTGGGTAGTTTTCAGGATGTTTTTGAGCGTCTAATAAAGTTTCTCTTGTAAATACGTTAACGTTTAAGTGGTGTCCACCTTGTTCTACGTATCCATCTAACATGTTTACTAAGTTATCTACTTGTTGTTGATTTACTGCCATCTTAAATTCCTCCTTCGATCTTATTCGTTGTCGATGCTTTCCGTGATGTTTGGAATATTGCAAGCCTGGTTTCCGCATTCTTCGATTCTGTCAAGATCTAAGTCTCCAGCGAATACCTGGTCTTCTTTTCCAAGAGCACCCGGAATGATTGAGAATGTATTTGAAATACCGTCTTGTGCGTGTCTGAATGGAATCTTAGCAACAGAAGCAAGTGATGCTAAAGCACCGTGAGTATCACGTCCGTGCATTGGGTTAGCACCTGGAGCTAAAGGCTCTCCCATTTTTCTACCATCTGGTGTATTACCAGTTTTCTTACCATATACTACGTTAGAAGTAATTGTTAAGATAGAAGTTGTTGGCACACCTTGGCGGTATGTATGGTGTTTTCTTACTTTGTCCATGAATGAACGAACGATTTCAACTGCGATTTCGTCAACACGATCGTCGTTGTTACCGTATTTAGGGAATTCACCTTCTACTTTGTAGTCTACAACTAGTCCGTCTTCATCTCTTATTGGTGTTACTTTTGCGTATTTGATAGCGCTTAATGAGTCAGCTACAACAGAAAGTCCTGCAATACCTGTTGCGAAGTAACGTTTTACTTCTCTGTCATGAAGAGCCATCTGAAGTTTTTCGTAGCTGTATTTGTCATGCATGTAGTGGATGATGTTCAATGTATTTACATAAAGTCCTGCTAACCATTCCATCATGTCATCGAATTTTTCCATTACATCATCGTAATTAAGCACATCGCCTTCAACCGGACGGTATTTTGGTCCAACTTGAACTTTCAGTTTCTCGTCAACACCACCGTTGATTGCGTATAATAAACATTTTGCAAGGTTTGCACGAGCTCCGAAGAACTGCATCTCTTTACCAACTTTCATAGAAGATACACAGCAAGCAATTGCGTAGTCATCTCCGTGAGTCTGACGCATTAAATCATCATTTTCATATTGGATAGAAGATGATTTAATTGACATCTTAGCACAGTATTCTTTGAATGCTTTTGGTAAACGTGTTGACCAAAGTACTGTTAAGTTTGGTTCTGGAGCTGTACCTAAGTTATCTAATGTGTGAAGGTAACGGAAAGATGTCTTTGTAACAAGCGGACGTCCGTCAACACCAACACCACCGATAGACTCTGTTACCCATGTTGGGTCACCTGAGAATAATGCATTGTACTCTGGTGTACGAGCAAATTTAACAAGACGTAACTTCATGATGAAGTGGTCAATGTATTCCTGAGCCTGTTCTTCTGTGATCAATCCTCTGTCTAAGTCACGCTGGATATAGATATCAAGGAATGTAGAAGTACGTCCAAGACTCATTGCAGCACCGTTTTGCTCTTTAACAGCTGCAAGGTATCCAAAGTATAACCACTGGATAGCTTCTTTTGCGTTAGCAGCTGGTTTAGAAATGTCATATCCGTAGATCTGACCTAATTTTGCTAAATCTCCAAGTGCACGGATCTGTTCTGATAATTCTTCACGAAGACGGATATTTTCACCAGTCATTCTTACTAAAGAAGTAGCAAGCTGTTGTTTTTTGTCTTCGATCAACCAGTCTGTTCCGTATAATGCAACACGACGGTAGTCACCGATAATACGTCCACGTCCGTAAGCATCCGGAAGACCTGTGATGATAGCTGATTTTCTGGCTAATCTCATCTCTGGTGTGTAAGCATCAAAAAACCCCCGTGATTATGTGTCTTTCTATATTCAGTTAAACGATTTTTAACAACTTCAGGATCTACTTCGTATCCATTTTCATGGCATGCATTCTGAGCCATACGGATACCACCAAATGGCTGAAGAGAACGTTTGAAAGGTTTATCTGTCTGGAAACCAACGATCTGCTCTAAGTCTTTGTCTAAGTATCCCGGTCCGTGAGAAGTAATAGTAGATACGATCTTTGTATCCATATCTAATACTCCGCCAGCTTCACGCTCTTGTTTAGAAAGGTCCATAACCTGAGCCCAAAGTTTTGTAGTAGCTTCTGTAGGTCCTGCTAAGAAAGAGTCATCTCCTTCATATGGAGTGTAGTTCTCCTGAATAAAGTTGCGGACATTTACAGATGTACGGTTCCAACGTCCTGGTTTGAACCCGTCCCAATTAGAATTCCAATTTTTCTCCATTGGTAAAATCCTCCTGTTAGATATAATTTATTAAATAAAAAATGAATAGTATTTCAATCGAGCTTATTATAACATTAGATAATAATTTAACGCAAGGCATATATTGTACAAAAACGGATACAGTATACAATTTTTGATAAAAATTTATCAAAATATTGGGTTATGCAGAAAAATTTAAGAAATAATTTATCCTATTTTTGAAGATTTTGGTGTATAGTGATAAAGGATAAAATTAAGAATTGACTTAGGAGAACTATAAATATGAAGAAAAGATGGAAAATAATCGCAGGGATTCTTTGTATTACTTTAATGGGAACTGCGTGCTCAAAAAAAACAATAAACGACGGGGAAGAGCAGCAGACAACAGTGGATAAGACCGGGAAGGAAGAGAATGAGAATCAGAGTAAACTTGATGTGCTCCGCCCAATTGCATATTCCAATGTTGAGAATCTGAATTTAGAACCGGGATCATATATTTCTATTATAGGAAGAAACAGCAATGACAGTTATTGGAATGAAGTGAAAGAGGGAGCGGAAAGAGCAGTTGCGGACATCAATTCTATGCTTGGGTATAAAGGGGATGACAAAGTACGTCTGAATTACAGTGGACCAAGCGAGAGCGACGATGTGGATGAACAGGTTAATATTTTGGATGAAGAGCTTGCCAGATACCCGGTTGCGGTTGGAATTTCAGTAGTAGATGCGACAGCATGCGAGGTACAATTTGATCTTGCGGCAGAAAATGATATTCCGATTGTTGCATTTGATTCGGGAAGTGAGTATCAGGGAGTGGTAGCGACATGTTCTACGAACAACCAAGAGGCTGCAAAGACGGCAGCGTCAAAACTTGCTTCTATTATGGATGAAAATGGGGAAGTGGCATTGATCATGCCGGATTCTCAGGCTATGAATACACAGGAAAGAGAAAAAGGGTTCCAGGATGAGATTGCAGCATCGTATCCGAATGTGCAGATCGTAGATGTGTATTACATGGATCAGTTAGAGGAGAAGGCAAAGGCAATTGCAGAAGAAAGAATGCAGCTAAAGCAGAAGGAGAAGAAGAGATTCAGGCGGAATCACTGACACAGGAAGATGTTATAAAATATATTTTAGAGCAGCATCCGAATTTGAAAGGGATTTGTGCGATGAATCTGAGCGCGACAAAACTGGTGACAGATGTGTTGACTGAGGTGGATCGGGATGATCTGAGTGTGGTTGGATTTGATGGTGGAAACGATCAGATGAAGCTGTTAAAAGAAGGAAAGGTGAATGGGCTGATTGTACAGAATCCGTATGGAATGGGATATGCGACTGTTGTTGCAGCGGTAAGAGATGTGTTGGGGCTTGGCAATGAAGCGGTGATCGACAGTGGATATACATGGGTGACAAAAGATAATATGGATAAGAACGCAATAAAAAGGATGCTTTATTAAGGCATCCTTTTTTGTAATGAAAACGTAAATTCTGTCCCGACACCTTCCGTGCTCACAACGTTGATATTTTGTTTGTGAGCCTGAATGATTTCTTTTACAATGGAAAGCCCAAGTCCAGTTCCTTTTTTATCTTTTCCGCGGGATAAGTCTGTCTTGTAGAAACGTTCCCAAATTTTATTGAGACTTTTTTTCGGGATTCCAATTCCGTGATCCTTGACTGAAACAAATACTTTTTCATTGTGTTCGGTTGTCTCTATTATGATTTCAGAATCATTTGGACTGAATTTGATAGCGTTATCCAAAAGGTTGTATAAAACCTGTTGGATTTTTCGTTTGTCAGCTGAGACATTAAGTACTTTGGTGGCAAAGAGTAATTTGATAGAGATTCTCTTGCCAGTGCAGGTTCCTTCAAAAGTTGCAGCTGTATTTTTGATGACTTCATGGATGTCAAATGATGTTTTGTCCAAAAGCATATTCTTTGTATCAAATTGATTGAGTGTCAGAAGATCCTGAGTCAGATCGGTCAGACGCTCGGTTTCAAATAAAATAATCTTAAAATATTTGTCCTGCATTTCTACAGGAATGGTTCCATCTGCCATCGCTTCCAAGTACCCTTTGATAGAGGTGAGCGGAGAACGAAAGTCATGGGATACGTTTGCAATAAATTTTTTCTGATAGTCGTCCATATCTTTCAATTGTGTGGACATATAATTTAACGAAGCGGACAAATATCCAATCTCATCCTGTGTAGTGACTGGTATCTCATACTCCAGATTGCCGGAGGCATATTGCTTCGCCGCCTCTGTGATTTGCCGAAGAGGGCGATAGACGAAGAATTGAAATGCCGCCAAAATGGAAAATGACAGAAGATAGATGACAAAAGCAGTAATATACACCGGTAATAAAAGTGTCTTACATTCTTCATCCAAGTGGGAAACAGGCTTATGGATGAGTAAGTATCCCTTCACAAAATAGCTGTTTGTCACTGGTGTGATGATTGTGATCATATCTTCGTCAAAATAACCGTGATAATCACTGATCTGATAGGTACTGCTTCCGTTTTCCGCCGGATTAAACTCTTTGATCTTCTCAGGAGCAGAAGGTTGTCCGGATAAAATAGAAGACGTGATCAGTGTTCCGTCGGATTCCACGAACCACAAGTTTGCAGAAGTGTACTCCTGCATTCCATTCAGCTGCGCATGGATATCCGAAAGAGAGATGTCCTCCGAAAAATATCTTGGCAGATATTCGGAAGAGATCATAGTAGCATCTGTGTAAAGCTTTTTGGCGGTTGTGTTTTCCAAACGATACGAAAGCATCTGAGGTGCAATCGCAGATACGGAAAATAAAACCAAAAATCCAAAGGCAATGTAGACAATAAAGAATTTTAAATGCAATGTGCTTCGCATATTATTTTACCTCAAATTTATAACCGATTCCCCAGACGGTGGCAAGCCCCAGGTGTCATGGTTCTTGATTTTTTCACGAATTCGCTTAATATGGACATCAACAGTACGGGTATCTCCGATGTATTCATATCCCCAGATCTGATCTAAAAGCTGTTCTCTTGTAAACACCTGATTTGGAGAAGATGCCAGAAAATATAATAGTTCCAATTCCTTTGGAGGCATCTCCACCTGTATATTGTCAACTACGACAGAGTAATTTGTCAGATTGATTGTAATTCCAGGATATGAGACACATTTTCCTTTATCATCTGAAGCAGAATCAGATTTTCCAGGCTGATATCTTCGAAGAACTGCTTTTACCCGTGCAATCAGTTCTTTTGCGTCAAACGGTTTGATGATATAATCATCTGCTCCCAGTTCTAATCCAAGTACCTTGTCAAATACTTCTCCTTTTGCAGAGAGCATGATAATCGGAGTGTTGGATCTGGAGCGAATATCCCGACAGACCTGATAGCCGTCAATTCCCGGAAGCATTAAATCTAATAGAATCAGATTCGGAGCATAGGTATCGAATGCAGACAGTGCATCTTCGCCATCATGTACCATCATTGTATCAAAGCATTCTTTTGTAAGATACAGTGAAATCAACTCTGCAATATTTTCATCATCATCAACGATCAATTATTTTTTGTTTTGTTACCATTGGCTTTCTCCTTTAAATTTGTGAGTGAACATCTACTTGAATTCTACGATTGTAACACCGGCATCTCCTTCACCAAAAGCGCCGAGACGGTAGGATTTCACATGTTTTTGGCGTTTCAGGTAGCTGTGGATTCCGTTGCGAAGCGCTCCGGTTCCCTTTCCATGGACGATACGAACAGGACTCACATGTGCAATGTATGCATCATCCAGATATTTATCCAGTTCGGCGATAGCCTCATCCACAGTCTTTCCAAGGAGATTGATCTCCGGGCTTACTGCAAGCGATTTGCTCATCTTCATCTTGCCGGTGGAGGTACGTCGCATCTGTTTGGCTGTGATGGTCATCGGTTCCTCGATGATCTCTAAATCCGAAATGTTCACTTGCGAACGAAGGATTCCCATCTGTACAAAAAGATTTCCTTTGGCGTCTGGGAGGGAGCTTACCGTTCCGGTCAGATTCATGCTGAGAACTTTCACGGACTCCCCTAATCTGAAATCGCTTGGTTTGTGCTGTTTCTTTGGTTTTTTCTTTTCCAATGTCATGCCGGATTGTGTCTTTGCCATTTTTTTTCGTAAACGTTCCCGTTCTCGTTCCATATCGGCTGCAGAGATATTTTCTTTTCCGAATTTTCGGAACTGCTTCATCGTCTCATCGGCAACTTCTTTTGCTTCACGCAGGATGGCATTGGCTTTTTCGTTTGCTTCTTTTATAATACGTTCTTTTTGTTCGGTTAATTTCTCCTGTTTGGCATCAAGACTATGTTTTAGCTTTTCAATCTCGCGTTTATAAGAGGCAATCTCAGCCTGCTCCTTTTCGATTGTGCGCCGGCTTGTCTCTAAATCGGCAAGTAAGTCTTCAAAAGATTCGTCTTGTTCAGACAGATGACTTTTCGCACTTTCAATAATGTAATCTGGAAGTCCAAGCTTGCTGGAAATGGCAAACGCATTACTTTTTCCCGGAATACCAATCAATAAATGGTAAGTCGGACGCAGCGTCTCTACATCAAATTCACAGCAGGCATTTTCGACACCTTTAGTGGAAAGTGCAAATACTTTTAACTCACTGTAGTGCGTTGTTGCCATTGTTCGGATTCCTCTTTCATGCAAATAAGAAAGGATTGCAATTGCAAGTGCGGCTCCTTCTGTTGGATCGGTTCCTGCACCGAGTTCATCAAAAAGTACAAGAGAACGGTCGTCCACATCCTGCAGGAAAGATACGATATTCGTCATGTGTGAAGAGAATGTACTGAGACTCTGCTCAATACTCTGCTCATCCCCGATATCGGCGTATACATTTTCGAATACAGAAAGCTTGGAGCGGTCAAGTGCAGGAATATGCAAACCTGCCTGCCCCATCAATGTGAATAATCCGACTGTTTTTAAGGAAACAGTCTTACCGCCCGTGTTCGGCCCGGTTACGATGAGGAGGTCAAATTCCTTGCCGAGCATAATCGTAATCGGTACGACTTTTTTCTTGTCCAAGAGTGGATGGCGCCCTTCGCGGATATGAATATATCCGTCTGTGTTAAAAATTGGACGGCTTGCATTCATCGAAAGTGCCAGAGCACCTTTTGCAAAAATAAAATCCAGTTCTCCGAGAATTGTGTAATTGCTTCGAAGTTCTTCGATGTATTCTGCAGCATCCACACTGAGTCTTGCCAGAATAATCTGAATTTCCTCCTGTTCCTTTCCGTAAAGTTCTTTTAAGTCATTGTTAAGTTTTACGACAGCCATCGGTTCAATAAAAAGTGTGGAACCGGTAGAAGACTGATCGTGAATCATTCCGCTTACCTGACTGCGGTATTCCGCTTTCACCGGCAGGCAGTAACGGTCGCCCCGCATTGTGATAATTGGATCTTGTAAATAGGAACGAAGAGAACCATTGACAAGGGAGGTCAACGTGGAATGTACCTTATCGTTGATCATTCCGATACTTCTGCGGATATGTTTTAAATTGCTGCTTGCATCATCACTGATCTCATCTTCTTCGATAATGCATCTCGTATCTCGGTTGTAAGTGGAGTAAGCGGAGCTAACTGTTCGAAATAGCTGTCGAGGCAGTCGGCAAGTTCGTCCACGGTATCATGACGTCCGTAAGATTTGGCACGCCCCGCAGTCTCTGCTAATTTGCAGATGCGAAGAAGTTCTGCGCTGCTAAGAGCCGCACCGATCTCAAGGCGTTTCATAGAGTCTTCCACGGAGTAACATCCACTAAAAGAAGGCCGTCCTTTTTTCACGATTCGTGTAAATGCGGCGGCAGTCTGTTCTTCTGCTGTATTGATTTCTTCTAAGTCAGTCATAGGCAACAAAGTCTTGCAGCGTCTTTTCCGCTGTCTGAAGATGCCTGATCTGCCAAAAGATTGATTATTTGTCATATTCTAATTTAATAATGTTTTGATTCATTTTCTCACCCTGAGTATATTTTAACCTATTTGAGTTGCAAAGGAAAGAAGAAATATTGTATACTATAAAAAGGATTAGAAATAAGGAGAAATGAGTATGTCTATGGAAACGGATCACGGACCAGATCAGGAGCCGGAGAAATATTCTTTTTTACAAGAAAAATCAAGGATGAAGCATTTAGCAGGAAAAAGGTAGTTATATAAGATATCTTGGTTGGTTGGAAAAGGACTTCTCTTTGGAGTTGCTGCCAGCATTGGTTTTTTTGTCGTTAAAACCATGGGCAGAATCAACATTTCAAAAGAATCCAGATAAGATAGAAATTCCGAAAGATGAAGATACCCAGAATACGCCATCAGAAGATATCCAGACAACGCAGGAAGAATTTACGATTGAAAAGTACAAAGAATTGAATTCACTTCTTACGCAGACTGCTCTGGAAGCGAAAAAGAGCGTTGTGGAAGTGAGTGCGGTTCATGAAAATGGAAATTTACTTGAGGAAGATAGGGGCGCTGATCATAAAGTATCGGGAGTGATTGTTGCAGATAACGGACAGGAGCTCCTCATATTGACAGAGATGGATGCGCTGTCAGATGTATCAGAATTGCAAGTGAAATTTGTAGATAATACAACGTGTACGGCGACAGTGAAAAAGAAGGATGCAAATATTGGCATGGCGATTGTCGGAGTGGACAGGAGTCTGATAAAAGATACAACATGGGACAGAATCAAGGTCGCCGAACTTGGAAATTCCAATGTGCTGAGTCAGGGGAAAACGGTAATCGCACTTGGCAATCCGTTTGGATATAGTGATGGAATGGGAATTGGAATCGCAAGTTCCGTTCAGGAAAGCGTTATGCTTGCGGACGGAGAATACAAAGTGATTGTGACAGATATGCCCAAATCAGCAGAAAGCAGCGGAATATTGTTTAATATTGATGGCGCCGTTGTCGGAATTATTGCACCAGATTTGGGGGCAGACACAGGTGTGCTGTCTGCGTATGGAATTTCGTCGATCAAGAGCGAGATTGAACTGATGTCGAATGCGAAAGAAGTTCCGTATATCGGAATAGTTGGCACGATGATTACAGAGGATATTGCGACAGCTCAGAGTATTCCGGAAGGATTTTGCGTGACAGAGGTGGAGGCGGACTCACCGGCAATGAAAGCGGGAATCCAGAATGGAGATATTATCACTCATATAGATAAAAAGAAAATAGAGTCTGTCATTGGGTATCACAGTACCATGATCACACAGGATGTGGGCACGGAAGTTACGCTGACAGGGCAGCGCCGAGGTGCTGAAGAATATGTGGAGATTCATTTTACTGTTACAATCGGAATAAAAGAATAGAAAGAGGAAAGATATGAGATTTATTAATACATTACATGAGGGAGAGACAATCAGAGGAATCTATTTGTGCAAGACAAAACGTACAGCGGAGACAAGAAATGGGAAACCATATGATAATCTGCTGCTTCAGGATAAGACAGGAACTTTAGATGGGAAGATTTGGGATCCGAATTCAGGTGGGATCGCTGACTATGATGAGATGGATTTTGTGGAAGTGCTCGGTGAGGTAATCAGTTATAACAATAATTTACAGTTGAACATCAAGCAGCTTCGTAAACCATATGAAGATGAGTACAATCCAGCAGACTATATGCCGACGACGGAAAAAAGCGTAGATGGCATGTATGAAGAACTGTTATCTTATATTGGGAAAGTAGAGAATACATACCTGCATCAATTGCTTGAATATTATTTTGTAAAAGATGAGGCGTTTATCAAACGTTTCAAAAATCACTCGGCAGCAAAGAGCGTGCATCATGGATTTGCAGGCGGACTTTTGGAGCATACGCTGAGCATCCTGAAAATGTGTGAGTATTATGTCAGCGCATACGAGATTTTGAATAAGGATTTATTATATACGGCAGCAATTTTTCACGATATTGGGAAGACAAAAGAGCTGTCAACATTTCCGGAGAATGATTATACAGACGACGGGCAGTTGCTGGGACACATTGTGATCGGTGTTGAGATGATCGGCGAAGGTGTGCGTACGATTGAGGGATTTCCGGAGAAACTTGCGAGCGAGTTGAAACATTGTGTAATTGCACATCATGGCGAACTGGAATACGGTTCTCCGTAAAAAAACCGGCGCTTGCCGAGGCGGTTGCATTGCACTATGCAGATGCGACAGATGCGAAATTGCAGACATTGACGGAGATCTTTAAAGAAAAAGAAGGAAATAAAGATTGGCTTGGATATAATCGGTTGTTTGAGTCAAATTTAAGACGGAGTAGTATTTAATTTATTTATTTGGGGACGTAGTAAAATTCAATTTTACTACGTCCCCAAATTGAAGTTGAAGGGAGAAAATATGAAGAAAAACGAGCTGATAACGTTGAAAATAGAGGATATTGGAGTAAATGGTGAGGGAATTGGAAAAGTAGATGGCTACACTTTATTTGTCAAAGATGCGTTGATTGGGGACAGGGCTGAACTGAAGATTACGAAAGCGAAAAAGAACTATGGTTATGCGAGGTTGATGCAGGTGTTGGAGCCGTCTTGTGACCGTGTGGAGGCGAAATGTCCGGTTGCAAGGCAGTGTGGTGGATGCCAGATTCAGGAACTTTCTTATGAAAAGCAATTGGAGTTCAAGGAAAAGAAGGTGCGTGGCAATCTGGAGCGAATTGGAGGATTTGCACCAGAAGAATTAGATGAGGTGATGGAGCCAATTTGCGGAATGGAAGAGCCGTTCTATTATCGTAACAAGGCGCAGTTTCCGTTTGGAACAGACAAACAAGGGCATATTGTGACAGGATTCTATGCAGGACGGACCCATCAGATTATTCCAAACACAGAGTGTGCTCTTGGCGTAAAACAGAACAGAGAAATTTTGGAAATGATTGTGGATTTCATGAACATACATCACATTACAACATATGACGAGACTACCGGAGAAGGACTTCTTCGCCATGTGCTGATCCGCTATGGATTTCGGACTGGGGAAATCATGGTCTGCCTCATCATAAATGGGGATAACTTCCCAAAATCAGAAAAATTGGTGGATAATTTGCGTGAGATTCCGGGCATGACAAGTATCACATTAAATGTGAACCGCGAGCGCACGAATGTGATTCTTGGGCGGGAGATAAAGGTGCTTTGGGGACAGGCGTATATTACCGATTACATCGGCAATGTAAAATACCAGATTTCGCCGCTTTCATTTTATCAGGTCAACCCGGTACAGACAGAAAATTTATATGGACAGGCTTTGGAGTACGCAGGACTTCACGGAAATGAGACTGTCTGGGATTTATATTGTGGAATCGGCACGATTTCCCTCTTCCTCGCACAGAAAGCAAAACAGGTGTATGGCGTGGAGATTATCCCGCAGGCAATAGAGGATGCAAAAAGAAATGCAGCGTTGAATGGTATTGAAAACGCGCAATTTTTTGTAGGGAAATCAGAAGAAGTGCTTCCGCAGTATTATGAAAACTATGCAAAAGAGCATGGTGGTGAGAAGGCTTATGCAGATGTGATTGTTGTGGATCCACCGCGAAAAGGATGCGACGAGACGCTGCTTGAGACGATGATACAGATGCAGCCTGAACGGATCGTGTATGTGAGCTGCGATTCAGCGACATTGGCAAGAGATCTGAAGTATCTGTGTGAGAATGGGTATGAGCTGAAGAGAGTCAGGGCGGTGGATATGTTTGCGAATACGGTACACGTCGAGACTTGTGTGTTGCTACAACGAAGAGCTATGTAGAAATCCTTAATTTTAGGCACTTTGCGAAGCATTTCCTGTTTTCACCAGAGGGGAAAAATAGTCGCGATAAACACCTCAAAAACTATTTTGATGTTTCGGTGGTTGTTGCTATAGGGTGTGGGAACACAACAAATTAAATACTAATTTCAGGGATACTTGTTAAATATCCTACAGAATTTAATTGTCGAAAATATAGAGAGAATATTAAGTGCGAATGTCTAGTAAACATAGATTTTCTATGGGATTCGCACCAAAAAATAGTTCATATTTAGGTTGAATATGAAATTGATAGTGTGATAGACTTGTAATTATAGAGAAAAATTAGTAGAATTAGCAGAAAGTTGAACGATTGTAACAGAAAAATTAGTCAACATTGCTGTCGCTCCCTTCACGGGGAGCGTGGATTGAAATCAGTATGGAACACACAATTTCCTCGCTTGTCTTGTCGCTCCCTTCACGGGGAGCGTGGATTGAAATTCCTTCTTCTCCGGCTCTAGTTTCTACCGTAGTGTCGCTCCCTTCACGGGGAGCGTGGATTGAAATATTTTAACAAACATAATATCCTCCTATCCTACCTGTCGCTCCCTTCACGGGGAGCGTGGATTGAAATCTGTAGGAGCAAAATGTATCGGTGCGCAGGAGTGGTCGCTCCCTTCACGGGGAGCGTGGATTGAAATATAGGATAGTCGTCTCCTTTACCGCCCCAATCTTGTCGCTCCCTTCACGGGGAGCGTGGATTGAAATACATAAGAATATATGTCAAGCAACTGTTGCATACTGTCGCTCCCTTCACGGGGAGCGTGGATTGAAATTTGGGTAGGCTTGTATGTATAGTCGTTATGCAGTGCGTCGCTCC
>ENA-OQKD01000269-OQKD01000269.1-human-gut-metagenome-genome-assembly--contig:-NODE-269-length-14450-cov-2.430427_pt1 | contig 14450 bp, 15 predicted proteins | sample MGYA00242775_ERZ504792 | MGnify/ENA primary metagenome ERZ504792 (study PRJEB26092, sample SAMD00036401) | human gut metagenome | host: Homo sapiens | study: EMG produced TPA metagenomics assembly of...
AGAAGAATCAAAGCAGGAACGCTCGTGGAAGGATAGCCTGTTGCGAAGATTCCTGAAATGGATTGGAAAGTGCAACAGAAATATTGCTGATTTTGCAAAATGTTTCTCCAGAAATACCACCGGAAAAGTAAAAGTTCTGTTGTTTGGATGTGGACTTTTACTCCTGCAGTTTCTGCTTATAGCTTCTATATTTGGAGGAATTTTGATTTTTTTACTGCTGTTTATAGTGATAGATGGAGCAATCATTGTTTATGCGATACGCAAAGCAGATGGTCAGGACTTAATTAAGGATGGCTTGAAGAAAATCAGTAACGGTCAATTGCAGTATAAGATAAAAACAGATCATCTTACCGGCGATCAGAAAGAGATGGCGGAGTATATCAATAACATTGGTGATGGTCTGGATGCAGCAGTGGAGAACAGTCTGAAAAAACGAAGAATGCAGACAGAGCTGATCACAAATGTTTCTCATGACCTGAAAACACCGTTGACATCCATTATCAATTATGTAGATCTGATGAAACGTGAGAACCCTTCAGATCCGAAAATACAGGAATATTTACGAGTATTGGATGAGAAATCCCAGCGATTAAAAGTGCTGACAGAAGACGTAGTAGAAGCATCCAAAGCAAGCACAGGAAATATTAAACTGGAGATGAATGACCTTGATTTTATAGAAATGGTTCAGCAGGTAATCGGAGAATTTGAAGAAAAATTCCAGGAAAAAAACCTCACCATGATGGTACATTTCACAGACGAACCATCTATTATTTACGCAGACGGACAGAGAATGTGGCGTGTTCTGGAGAATGTATTCGGTAATGTTGTGAAGTATGCAATGGAGGGTACCAGAGTGTATGCAGAGATCAGTAATCGAAATAAAAAAGTAATCTTTTCCCTGAAAAATATTTCCGCACAGCCACTGAACTTTTCAGCAGATGAACTGACAGAACGATTTATCAGAGGTGATGTGGCGAGAAATACAGAGGGAAGCGGACTTGGTCTTTCCATCGCAAAGAGCCTGACAGAGCTGCAGGGCGGTGAGTTTAAATTGCATCTGGATGGGGATTTATTTAAGGTGATGATCACATTTGACGGCAAAAAACTGCAGTGAAAAATAGAACAGGGTTATAGGTTTAAGAATATTGAAAGTAAGCAGATAATATATAAGGCAGGGAGTTGTTATAGAATGTGTAACAACTCCCTGCTTTTTGGCAGATAGTTAAACGGATATTTGCAATCCGATTTGCTGCTTATCTGATTGGTTAAATTTGAAATGCGTTCGTTTAATTGGAACCATCAGAAAAAGAATCTTCTGCAGAGAAGGTCTTTTCTTCAGGTGAATCAAAGAGGGTCTCGGACTCTGTAACAGCTGTATTTTCTGTCAGTTCGACATTGTCAAGAGTAACAGGATCTGAATTATCCTGATAACGCAGAACCTGGGCAAAAACTTCAATTTGCTTAATATGAGAAGCAGTTGTAAATGAGAGCGTGATTTTGCCGGAAGCATTTGACGTTTTTTCTATATGAGTGTACCGTCCGTTATAATCTCTTACTCCGATGGCTATTGTAGCACCGCTGCTGATAACATCAGCTGTCAGTGTGTACTGTGTACCGCCGGTAACTGTAATCTTCTGAGAAAGAGTATCTGTGTCAGAGCCTGAAGCAAGAGATGCTTTTTCATCAGAAATCACAGTGCTGCCGGAAGTATTCCATCCTGTTGATCCCTGACTGAAATCACCATTTACGATAAGATTGGAAGCAGTATCCGGAGCAGTTGGTTCAGGAGTAGCAGTTGGTTCGGGTGCGGCAGTTGGTTCGGGTGCAGAAGTCGGTTCAGGAGGGGAAGTTGGCTCAGGTGTTACAGTTGGTGTCGGAGTTTCACTGCCTCCGGAACCTTTGCCGCTTGTGAGAACAACGTTATCGACTTTGACAGGATTTCCATTCTGGTAACGAAGCACCTGTATATAGGCTGTCATTTCGGTTACTTTACTGTTGGTTACAAAAGGAATCTCCACATGTCCTGACTGAGTAATGACTTTAGAAGTATTACAGGTACCGTTGGCTTTGCGAATTCCGATGGTGACGGCTGTACCGTCGGTTTCAATATCAGCACTGAGAGTATAGGTCATTTTTTGTTTTACATTAACCTGTTGTGAAATTTCATCAGTAGTTGCACCGGATGAAAGGATTGCTGCATTATCAGATATATCTGCATCACCGGATAATTTCCATGCGGTTTTACCTTCGGAAAAATCACCATTTACAATATGATTAAATTTTTCGGATTCAATCAGTTCAGGAAAGGAATCAACTGCCCATCCGTCGTCAGGAAAGGATTCTTTTCCCACGGTATCTCCGGATTCGTGATAAGGAGTAATTTTTACAGAATCAATTTCAAATACAGTTGTATCAAAATCTGGAGTTCCGGCCCAGCCGGTATCATAATGTCCGTCGTGATCAGAGTCCATTGCATATGGGAACCAGATACCAATCCAAAAACGGCTGGCATTAGAAGGTACATATTCTGTATTAGTGCATATGTAATTATCATCTACATAATAATCGACCCGGGCTTCCTGCGCAGTATCACCTGTATGCCAGTCAAAACGATATGTATGGAACTGACCGTCATCTACAGCATAAGGAAGATCCTGAAAATTGGATTTATGACGATTTTCTGCTATATAAGTATTAAATCTTCCTGATTTAAAGCTTGGTTCAGAATGAGTACTGCTGTTAGTTGGAAATTCAATATCAATCTCATGATTGACGGTTGAGTACTGACCTGTTGCTCCTGATGCTTCATATTCGGGAGAACCTGGATAGTATTCTTCGTATTCAAAAGTCCACATAGCAGAGCAGGCTCCAAGTTCAGGAGCAACTTTGGCTACAACTTCATAGCTGCCTGAAGAATAATATTCTCTTGTGGCAATTGCGGCGCCGGTTCGAATTCCACCAGATGTCATTGACTGGTGAGAAGAAACATCTCCTTTGTAAAAGTTGCCGTGACCCTCCAGTTTCAGAGTGCCGTCAGATACGGAGACATTTTCCGGTACAACACCGCCATTGTCGCCTCCCCACCATTTATCGGCTACCAGCCATTTGGAAGTGTCAAGTGAATCCTCATTGAAATCATCAAAAAAGATTTCTGAGGATGTTTCTTCTGGTGCTGCATGTGTGATAACCGGAGCTGCCAGGAAGAATGACAGTGCTGTGGTAAGAATACCGCAGATAAAAGTGCTTCTTTTCATATTTTCCCTCTCTTTCAAGATAATATGATGTTAGAGGTCCGGACCCTGTATAGGAATCTTTGTTTCTGACATCATAAAAGTATTGTATCATAGAGAAAAGTAAGTGCCTATAAATGAATGTATCAGTAAATGAAAAAATTCATTTATATAAAATATATTTCCGAGGAAAATTGCAAATTTGGATTTTGACTATTAACATTAATAATAATGAGTGTTATATTGTATGCAAAACACAGGAATGAGATAAAAGAGAGGACATACGAAATGAACTACAGTTTTAACAGCAGAGTCAGATATAGCGAGACAGGTGAAGACGGCAGACTGACATTGCCGGGAGTTTTGAATTATTTTCAGGATTGCTGTACATTTCATGCGGAGTCGATCGGACTTGGCGGAGATGTACTGAAAGCCAGAGATAGAGCGTGGGTTCTTTCGTTCCTGGCAGGTAATCGTGGATGAATATCCGACCATGGGAACTGAGATAAAGATTACGACCGCACCTTATGAATTTAAAGGATTTATGGGGATGCGTAATTTTACCATAGAAACTGCAGACGGAAAAATGGTTGCCTGGGCAAATTCTAGCTGGACACATCTGGCTATCAGCACAGGGATTCCGGCGAGACTGACTCCGGCAGATACAGATAATTATGTACTCAGTGAAAAAATGAAGATGGACTATGCCCCAAGAAAAATCAAACTGCCGGATGGCATGATACTGCAGGAATCATTTGTGGTGCAGAAACATCATCTCGACACAAATCATCATGTTAATAATTGCCAGTATGTCTGCATGGCAGAAGATTTTCTGCCGGAAGATTTTAAAGTATATCAGATGCGTGCAGAGTACAAGATGCAGGCAAAACTGGGTGATACCATTTGTCCGAAAACAAAAGCAGAGAATGGAAAAGTGGTGGTATCTCTGGATGATGAAAATGAAAAGCCGTATGCAATTTTGGAGTTTGCAGAGAAGCAAGAGAATTTGTAAGAATGATAATCCTATATTTATTTCGTGATATTTATGGAAAGATACAAGTTGGTACATGTACCGTACAAGTGATATAATGCAAATAACAGTAAGATATTTTCCGGTTGGAATATTGTACAGGAATATAGAACCGGAAGAATACGAAAATCGTCGCAGAAAATAAATTGAAAAAGTAAAAGGAGAAGGAAACTATGCTGGAAAAATTAAAAGAGGAAGTTTACAAAGCAAATATGGATCTTCCGAAATACGGACTTGTTACATTTACATGGGGTAATGTCAGCGGAATCGACAGAGAAAAAGGACTCTTTGTTATCAAACCAAGTGGAGTAGACTATGATTTACTTACACCGGATGATATGGTGGTAATGGATCTTAACGGAAATAAAGTAGAAGGAAGATACAATCCATCTTCTGATACAGCTACACATCTGGAGCTGTACAAAGCATTCCCAAACATCGGCGGAGTTGTTCATACACATTCTTCATGGGCGACAAGCTGGGCACAGGCAGGCAGAGGAATCCCTTGCTACGGAACTACACATGCTGACTATATGTATGGAGAAATTCCATGTGCACGTTGCCTGGAAGGTAAGGAATTTGACGAATATGAGAAGAACACAGGACTTCTGATCGTGGATCTGTTCAAAGATAAAGACTATGAAGCAGTACCTGCAGTGCTTTGCAAAAATCACGGACCATTTGCATGGGGCAAAGATGCACACGAAGCAGTACATAATGCAGTTGTTCTCGAGGAAGTGGCAAAGATGGCAGCCCGCTGCGAAATGATCAACCCACAGGTAAAACCTGCACCACAGGATCTGCAGGATAAACATTATTACAGAAAACATGGTGCAAATGCATATTATGGTCAGGGTAATAAATAATATATAATTATGTTGGGCTATAAGCAAGTAGCCAAGCGGGTAATTCTATTTACCTGAGTCTATAAAAAAGAAGAGCTGAAAAGGCTCTTCTTTTTTTGAATATTTTATATGAAAATAGAAAATATCTGAAAAAACAACAATGTATTGACTGTGAAGTGTTATATTTTTGATGGAGTTGATGAAAAAAGAGAAATCTATAAATAAGTTAAATGGATGTGGAGTGTAAATTAATGATAGAATAGAAAAGAAAAGCAGAAGTTGTGGTGCTGGAATATGATGATATGTAAGAGAACTGGAGACAGAGGCAGAAAAAGGGGTTAGAAAGAGATGAAAAGTGTATTTTATCAAATGCCAAATACACATTCAGTAACAATTGGAATTTATGTCAGATGTGGATAACATTGTGAAAAAGATAAAAAAGCAGGAATAACACATTTGCTGGAACATATGTATTTCAGAAAATTAGGGGATTTAGCACAGGCAGATTTATATTATAAAATGGAATCTGTAGGAAGCACTCTTATAGCATCGACATATCGTGATTTTATAAAATTTACTATGAAAGTTGCTCCGGTTTATTTAAAAACATGTTGGGGTATAATGGAAAACTTTTTTAAAATCACAGAATGGTCGGATGATGAATTTGTATATGAGAAAAGGGTGGTGCTTAATCAGATCTGTGATAGGAATGAATATATATTTATAGATGATGAAGCAAGAAAACTGGCATTTTCCGGACATCCTTATTCGAGAAATATTATGGGTGACTATATATCTATTCAGAATATAACACTGAAAAATCTGAAGAAAATGCTAAAAAAACATTTTGGCAGATAATAATGTTCTGGTATGTATAACCGGATGTTTCGAAGAAACGGATAAAAAAGAGATTCAAATGTGTTTGGAAGGTTTAAATGCTAACAGATTTGTGTCAAAATCTTTGCCTGTTTGTATGTTTCCGCCGGGATTTGGAAATAGAAAAAAGAATATTAAATTTATTTCTATGTCAGGAAACCGCACAGAGATAGAGTTATGTTTTGATATAGTATTTGAAAAAAATTCAGGAATGGAATGGATAAAGCTGCTGAATTGTATTGTGGGTGAAGGCGTTGGTTCCCGGTTGCAAAAAAGACTGAGAGAATATTTAGGATATACTTCAGATATTGTATCAGAGGTGGAAATGTATGAACGATTTGGAATCTTTTGTATCAGATTCTCAACAGACAGTAAATTAGTGGAGAAGTCATTGGAAGAAATTGTAATGATATTAAATGATGTAAAAGACAATATCACAAAGAGAGACTTGGATATTTCGCTTCCATTTTATACAGTAAATCAAATATTTGACGAAGATGACACGGAAAAGATGAATTTTAAATTGGCATACGAATCTTTTATTTTAAATAGAAAAACTGCAAATTATGATATGAAAAATGACAATGAAACGAGAACACGTTTACAGAAAGAAGCCCAAATTCTATTTCGAAACCAGAATATAAGTGCGGTTTTTATGGGAAAGATAAATGAATTTTCTAAAAAAAATGTGTGGAAAATTTTGAAAAGATTATAGATTTACTATTTTCAAAACAAAAATGTTTTTCAGATAATAGGGCGTGGGGAGTTATGAAAGAACAGCAGGAAAAAATAAAGATAAGAAATAAGACTATGAGAGCGCTTCTTATTATAATAGGAATATGGTGGATAGTGATTATATTCCTGACAATATGTAACAGATTAGATTATCGTGGTTGTTTAATTTTAATTGGTCCAACAATAATATTGTTCATATGGTGTTTTATTTCAGATATGAAAGTAGTTACATTGAGCAGGGAAGGATGTGCGGTAAGTTTTCTGCTTTGGAAAAAAGATATATAAATGGGAAGAACTTGGCATCATTCAAGAGGATGAATGGTATGCCGATAACGGTGATAGTCATTATCATGGAATTATATTTTCCAAAAACACAGAGGATAAGAAGAAAAGAAAATATACTACGCGAAGGATTGTTTATGCGCCTCCATTTTCGGATCGTTTTTTTGTTATTTCTGATGAACATGGCAACGTTGTTTCATATAAGTTACAGATAGAAAAAGGTAAAAACCCAAAGCTTAGAAAGGACTATATAAATATCCGTGAAAAGCTGAATGAATGGGGGGTAGAAGTTGAAAAAGGCGAGGGCATAAAAAGGGAAGAAAAGCAAAGATTATATGATGAAATGGCAGAAATCAGGAGACAGCAAAGAAGTGAAAGTAAATGGCCAGATGGCATAGATTCGGAAGAATTATCGTTGGAAAGAATAAAGATAAAAGATTCCTGGTTGATAACTATAGTAGCTTTAATTACGGTAATTTTAATGTGGATAGGGCTATCTGCCGAAGAGGGAGAAAAGATTCCAATGTTGGTCTTTTTTGCTTTGTTTGATATACCATTGATGCTTTGGGCCTTAAAATCAGTAACATTAAGTAAAGATGGCTGTAAGATATCTTATCTATTCTGGAAAAGGGAATATAAATGGGAAGAACTTGAAATTGTACGTGAAGATTGTTTTCACAGTTATAGAGATACAAACAGCAGGGGGATTGTTTTTTCAAAGAGAAAAAACGAATAAAGCGGGATATACATATAAAACACGTGAAATTGTTAACACGGGTCATCCTTTAGAGCACTTTTATATTATTCTTGACATAGATGGCAATGTATCATATAAACGTCTAGTGAAAAACGGATGGAAAACGTATGATAAGAAAGTTTTATGTAAATGTTCCGGAGAACTAAATGAGTGGGGTGTGGAGCTGGAAAGAGGGATATATGTCCCCATCTTTGTAAAAGAGTAAATACGGAAGTAGAAAGAAACACATAGAATAGGAAATATAGTAGGAGGAACTTATGATTTACAAAAAGATTGAAATTGCAGTAGACGGATACAAAGAAACAGCAGATTTATACACTTATTTTCTGGATAATTCTATTGAAATGCATATTAACAGAAAACGTCCGGTAGTTGTGATCTGCCCGGGAGGCGGTTATGCAATGACTTCGGACAGAGAAGCAGAACCGATCGCCATGCAGTATCTGGCAAAGGGATATCATGCAGTGATCCTGCGCTACAGTGTAGAGCCTGCCAGATATCCGCTGGCACTTTTACAGCTTGCCAAATCGGTTGCTTTCTTAAGAGAAAATGCAGCGGAATTTCATATTGATACTAATAAAATTGTTGTGCAGGGATTTTCCGCAGGTGGCCATCTGGCAGCTAGCCTTGGTGTTTTCTGGAAGAAAGATTTCATTGCAGAGACACTTGGTGTAACTTCTGATATGGTGAAGCCAAATGGTATGATCTTAAGTTATCCGGTGATCACTTCCGGCGAGTTTGCACATACAGGATCTTTTGAATGCTTGCTTGGAGAGGATTATAATGATCTGGACAAACGAAAAGAACAGTCACTTGAATTCCAGGTATCCAGAGATACACCGCCTACATTTTTGTGGCATACAGTGACAGATGATTGCGTTCCTGTGGAGAATTCTTTGCTGTTCTTCAATGCACTGCGTAAATTTGAAATCCCTGTAGAAATGCATCTTTACCCGGTTGGAGGACATGGTTTAAGTCTTGCAAACGAAGAGACAAGCCATGAAGACGGTGGTTGTGTACAGAAAGAATGCCAGTCCTGGATAGAATTGGCATGCAAGTGGATGCAAAATGTTTAGTTAAGTGGCAAAACAGTTATCCGATTATAGGAAAATAGCGAAATAGCGAAATAGATTGTGAATACCTGCTTAAAATAAAATTATAAATTGGATTATAAAAATACAAAGGCGGCGGTTGTGCCGCCTTTATTATTTGTGTTATACTGAAATATAAAGCCAATGTTAGTATATCAATAATCAATTTATTGGAATACCAGGTTATAATTGACATTGCAGAATATTGTACCGGAAACATCAAAACAGAAATGGAGATTATATGATAGAGTTAGGAAAAAAACAGAAATTAACAGTAGTGAAATCAGTAGATTTCGGTGTATATCTGGGCGAGGATATGCATGCGGATGCAAAGAACCGTGTACTTCTTCCGTCCAAACAGGTTCCCGAGGGAACAAAAGAGGGCGACAGCATCGAAGTGTTTATTTACAAGGATTCTCAGGATCGTCTCATTGCAACAACAAAAGAACCGAAACTTCAGGTAGGTCAGACAGCAGTTCTGAAAGTGTCTCAGGTAACCAGAATCGGCGCATTCCTTGACTGGGGACTGGAGAAAGATCTTCTGCTTCCATATCATGAGCAGACTCTGAAGGTAAGAGAAGGAGAGGATGTACTGGTAGCACTTTACATCGACAAGAGCAGTCGTCTCTGCGCAACTATGAAAGTTTATCATTATCTTTCCACCAGAACTCCTTATGTGGTAGGAGATATGGTAAAAGGCCGTGTCTATGAGATCAGTGACAGATTCGGTGTATTCGTAGCAGTTGATGATAAATATTCCGCATTGATCCCTGCAAGAGAAGCCAAGGGAAAATATCGCCCGGGCAAGATCCTTGAGCTGCGTGTCAGTGAAGTAAAAGAAGATGGAAAAATGAATGTGACAGACCGCCAGAAGGCATATCTGCAGATCAATGAAGACGCAGAGAATGTCCTTGAAGTCATCAATGAATTCGCAGGTGTTCTTCCATTCGACGATAAAGCATCACCGGAAGTTATTCAGAGAGAATTTGGCCTGAGCAAAGGTGCTTTTAAACGTGCCATCGGTCATTTGATGAAGGAAGGCAAAGTAGAGATTAAAGACAAGAGAATTTACGCGAAATAAAGGAGAGTACAGAGTTGGAGTTTACACATCTTCATGTCCATACAGAATACAGTCTGCTGGATGGTTCCAATAAAATAAAAGAATATGTAGCCCGTGTCAAGGAACTTGGCATGGACAGTGCGGCAATCACAGACCATGGAGTCATGTATGGTGTGATCGATTTTTACCGTGCAGCAAGGGCCGAGGGAATCAATCCGATCCTGGGATGTGAGGTTTATGTAGCTCCCGGCTCACGATTTGACCGCGAAGCAGGAAGCGGCGAGGACAGATATTACCATCTGGTGCTTCTTGCAGAGAATAACCAGGGTTATGCAAACCTGATGAAGATTGTATCCAAAGGTTTCACAGAAGGTTTTTATACAAACCGCGAGTAGATTTGTCTCTGTTGAAGGAATACCATGAAGGCATTATCGCATTAAGTGCCTGCCTGGCAGGTGAAGTAGCCAGATATCTTCAGCGAGGCATGTACGAAGATGCGAAGGCAGCAGCTCTGCGATATCAGGATATTTTTGGAAAAGGAAACTTCTTCCTGGAATTGCAGGATCATGGAATTCCGGCACAGCAGGTAGTTAATCTAGGAGCTTCTCCGTATGCACGAAGAAACAGGAATTGATCTGGTAGCAACCAACGATGTGCATTATACAATGGCAGAAGATGCAGCACCGCACGATATTCTTCTCTGTCTGCAGACAAACAAGAAGCTGGCAGATGAGGATCGAATGCGCTATGAAGGCGGTCAGTATTATGTGAAATCCCCGGAAGAAATGGCACAGCTTTTCCCATATGCTCTGGAGGCGCTGGAGAACACTCATAAGATTGCGCAGAGATGTCATGTAGAAATTGAATTTGGTGTAACCAAATTGCCGAGATTTGATGTTCCGGATGGATTTACATCGTGGGAATATCTGAACAAGTTATGTTTTGAGGGCCTGGAAGAACGCTATCATCCGGTCACGGAGGAATTAAAGTCCCGTCTGACTTATGAATTGTCTACTATCAAGAACATGGGTTACGTGGATTACTTCCTTATAGTATGGGATTTCATTAAATATGCCCGTGATAATGATATTATGGTAGGTCCAGGTCGAGGTTCTGCTGCAGGAAGTCTTGTTGCTTATACTTTAGGTATTACGCAGCTTGACCCGATCAGGTATGACTTGCTTTTTGAGCGATTCCTGAATCCGGAACGAGTATCCATGCCAGATATTGATGTTGACTTCTGTTTCGAAAGAAGACAGGAAGTTATTGAATATGTCCGCCGCAAATATGGCGATGACTGTGTTGTTCAGATTGTTACTTTCGGTACTCTGGCTGCCCGTGGTGTTATCCGGGATGTCGGTCGTGTATTGGATATGCCTTACGCACAGGTAGACTCCATTGCCAAGATGATTCCACAGGAACTGAACATCACCATTGATAAAGCTTTGAAAATGAATCCTGAGCTGAAGAAAGCGTATGAAGAACAGGATGAGATTCATTATCTGATCGATATGGCAAGACGTCTGGAAGGACTTCCGAGACACACTTCTATGCATGCAGCAGGTGTGGTTATCAGTCAGAAAGATGTATCCGAATATGTACCTCTTTCCAGAGCACAGGACGGTTCCATTGTTACCCAGTTTACAATGACAACACTGGAAGAACTGGGACTTCTGAAAATGGACTTCCTGGGACTTCGCACCCTGACTGTGATCCAGAATGCAGTGAAGCTGATCCGAAAGGATGCAGGTGTTACTCTGGATATGCAGAAAATAGATTATAATGATAAGAAAGTTCTCGATTCTCTCGGTACAGGCCGCTCTGACGGTGTGTTCCAGCTTGAAAGTGCGGGAATGAAGAACTTTATGAAGGAATTGAAACCGCAGAGCCTTGAAGATGTGATCGCGGGAATTTCCCTTTATCGTCCGGGCCCGATGGACTTTATTCCACAGTATATCCGTGGTAAAAACCGTCCGGATACTATTAAATATGACTGCCCTCAGCTGGAGCCGATTCTTAAACCAACCTACGGTTGTATCGTATATCAGGAACAGGTTATGCAGATTGTTCGTAACCTGGCAGGCTATACTTTGGGACGAAGCGACCTTGTACGTCGTGCCATGTCAAAGAAGAAAGCAGCGGTTATGGAAAAAGAACGCCAGAACTTTGTTTACGGAAACGAAGCAGAAGGAGTTCCGGGCTGTATTTCCAATGGGATTGATGAGGCAACCGCGAATAAGATTTATGATGAGATGATCGATTTCGCGAAATATGCGTTTAATAAATCTCATGCAGCAGCATATGCAGTTGTTTCCTATCAGACCGCATATCTTAAATACTATTATCCTGTAGAATTTATGGCTGCGCTGATGACTTCAGTCATTGATTTTCCGACAAAGTAGCAGAGTATTTTCTGGTATGCCGCCAGATGGGAATCAAGATCCTGCCTCCGGATATCAATTGCGGAACGTATGGTTTCTCTGTGGATAATGGAGCGATCCGATATGGGCTGTCTGCTATTAAGAGTGTTGGCCGGCCTGTTATTGAGAATTTGGTCAGTGAACGTGAGCAGAACGGACAGTACCGCTCTCTGAAAGATTTCATGGAACGAAATACTCAGCAGATGAATAAGCGTGCGGTAGAGAACTTTATCAAAGCCGGTGCACTGGATTGCCTGGAAGGTAATCGTCGTCAGAAGATGATGGTTTATCAGCAGATCGCAGACAATATCAGCCAGGAACGAAAGAACAGTCTGGCAGGCCAGATGAGTCTCTTTGATCTGGTAAGTGAGGAAGACAAGAAGGAATTTGAAATCCGTATGCCCAATGTAGAGGAGTTTGGAAAAGAAGAACTTCTGGGATATGAGAAAGAAGTTCTGGGAATCTATCTCAGCGGTCATCCACTGGAAAATTACCGCGCAATGATGGAGAAAACAATCTCAGCGAAGACTTCTGATTTTCAGCAGGATGAGGAAACTAATCTTCCAAAAGTCATGGACGGGCAGAAAGTGATCATTGGCGGGATGATCACGGATAAAACTATTAAATATACAAAGAATAATAAGGTCATGGCATTTCTGACAGTAGAAGATCTGGTAGGAACCGTAGAAGTAGTTGTGTTCCCGCGTGACTATGAAAAAAGCCAGCAGTTTTTGAATGAAGATGCAAGAGTATTCATTCAGGGAAGGGTATCTGCAGAAGACGACCGGGCCAGCAAACTGATCCTCGAAAAAATCCGTCCTTTTGACAACATGCCGAGGGAAATCTGGATCCAGTTTGACAACAAAGAAGCCTACGCGCAACAGTCCCAGGAACTGCTTGCAGACATCAGGAGATCACCCGGAGACAGTGCTGTTGTGATTTATCTGAAAGATGTAAAGGCCATAAAGAAGCTTCCGGTTGGTTATCATGCACAAATACAGGACTCATGGATGAATTATATGTACGAAAAATATGGTCAAACCAATGTTAAAGTTGTAGAAAGAGGATTGAAAAACTTATAAAAATGCGCTAAACTATACCCGAATATGTGTATAGTAAAAAGATGAGATAGATTCATAAGATGGAGGAAGAAAAGATGGCAGAAAACAAGATAAAAACCATTGGTGTCCTTACCAGCGGTGGTGACGCACCGGGAATGAACGCTGCAATCCGTGCAGTTGTCAGAAGAGGTTTAAGCGCAGGATTGAATGTAAAAGGTATTCTGAAAGGATACAATGGTCTGTTAAATGAAGAGATCATTGACATGAGCGCAAAAGATGTATCTGATACGATTGAGCGTGGTGGTACAGTCCTTTACACAGCACGTTGTGCAGAATTCCGTACACCGGAAGGACAGCAGCGTGGTGCAGAAATCTGTAGGAAACATGGTATCGACGGACTTGTTGTTATCGGTGGTGACGGATCTTTTGCAGGTGCTCAGAAACTTGCAAACCTTGGAATTAATACAATTGGTCTTCCGGGAACAATTGACCTTGATATTGCATGTACAGAATATACAATCGGTTTTGATACAGCTGTAAACACAGCAATGGAAGCAATCGATAAAGTACGTGATACTTCTACTTCTCATGAGAGATGCAGTATCATCGAGGTTATGGGACGTGGTGCAGGATATATTGCTCTGTGGTGCGGTATTGCCAACGGTGCTGAGGATGTTCTGGTTCCTGAGAAATATGACTATGATGAGCAGAAGCTGATCAACAACATTATCGAGAGCCGTAAGAAAGGCAAAAAGCATCACATCATCATCAATGCAGAGGGTATCGGCCATTCTGAAGCAATGGCAAAACGTATCGAAGCTGCCACAGGTATTGAAACACGTGCTACAATCCTTGGACACATGCAGCGTGGTGGAAGCCCGACATGTAAGGACCGTGTATACGCATCTATGATGGGTGCTCTGGCAGTAGACCTTCTGTTGCAGGCAAAACGATGCCGTGTGTTGGATATCGTCACGGTGAATTCGTAGACTTCGATATCAACGAAGCACTTGCTATGCAGAAAGGTATCTCTGACTATCGAGTGGGAAAGTATGCCAGTCAC
>ENA-OQKD01000271-OQKD01000271.1-human-gut-metagenome-genome-assembly--contig:-NODE-271-length-14317-cov-4.401198_pt1 | contig 14317 bp, 15 predicted proteins | sample MGYA00242775_ERZ504792 | MGnify/ENA primary metagenome ERZ504792 (study PRJEB26092, sample SAMD00036401) | human gut metagenome | host: Homo sapiens | study: EMG produced TPA metagenomics assembly of...
CAATACTGATGTACTGTACCATATCTTTGCATATCTAGGAAAACTTGCGTATCAAGGCTCATTCGTTAGTAGTAAATAAGTAGTAAATTGATGTGTTTGTTTCCTTGAAAATGCTGATAGATACTGTGTTTTAGAGGATAATCAGAGTTTTTATTGTGTTTTTGGAGATTAAAAATTACGTCTTTTGGATTTTTCCGTAAGCGACATTGCAGCTTATCAAAATGATCGGAATTGGGAACAGATTGTGAAAGAAAAAATAGAAGAAACAGAGGATGCAATTAAAACCGCCGGAAGGCGAAAAAAACTGTTAGAGCAGGTTCAAAAAGGAAAGGCGCTTTCGGAACTTGATGTAGAGCAAGAATTGTGGAAAAAGAAGATGGGAATACAGGAAATTTTGACGAAAAATAGTGTGTTTGGAATCTGTAATCTCATATTGTTTGGCATTGTTCACATTTGGTTAATCGGTGAATGGAATCAGATGAAAGAGATAGAACTTTCGAATACAATTCTGTTCGGGCAGTGTATGCTGACGGCATTTTTCTGTATATGGAACGCACATTTAGAGAAAGAAAGCAGAAAGCGTGGCATATTTCTTCGGCAACAAAAGTGGTATGAAAAAGCACTTATGTTGATTTTGTTTACACTCACCTATATAGTTGCCGGTCAGATGGAACTTTGCTGGATAGGAGTGCTTGGAGTGCGAATCACACAGATCCAGCAAGAAAAAGGACAGTTCTTTATGGCAATGGGAGAATTTTTATGGGAAGTTCCGAGGATGCTGTTTATTATAGGTATGTTTGGAATTGAAATACTACTTTTAATATTGGGATTTTTTGCCTGTGGAAAAAAAGCGGGAGAATTTCTAATTGACAGGTAAATTTTATTATGTTAAGCTTTTGTAAGAATCGTGTAAAAATTTAGAAAAATGATAAGATTTACGGAGGCAATTCTATGGATAGGAAAAATATGGCATTGATATTAAGCATATTTCTATTTGTGGGATTGCTTTTTTCAGTGGATCCCTTAGAGCGAGAGCGGGATTATAATTATGGTGAGACACATCAGATTTATTCTGCCGGTGCAGGCTTGACAAGCGGAGTCAGCGCAATCAAGACAGTCAGGCGTATCCAGACACCGCTCATTTATTGTCTGTTTCTGACTTGGGGAATGTTATATGGAAAAACTGAAAAATGGATTAAGTTATATTTAAAGGGAATGGAGATGCTCTATTTTCTGAAACAGGTTCGAGTCTCGCAGCGGATGGATGGGAAAAAACGAAAAAAGCAGCTATACGCAACTCAGTGATAAATTTATTGCAAAAGAAGAGAATAGGAGATAAGTAAAAAATGGAATTAAATGATATACTATTGCTGCTTGGAGGACTTGCATTGTTCTTGTACGGTATGCAGATGATGGGAAATGGTCTTGAGACAGCAGCAGGAAACAAGATGAAAAGCATCTTGGAAAAATTGACATCAAACAGAATCAAAGGGGTTCTTGTCGGAGCTGCAATTACAGCAGTAATCCAGTCATCTTCGGCGACAACCGTCATGGTTGTAGGGTTTGTAAACTCTGGATTGATGACATTGAATCAGGCTGTATGGGTAATTATGGGTGCCAATATCGGTACGACGATTACCGGACAGCTGATCGCACTTGATATTGATGTGATCGCACCGTTATTTGCGTTTGCAGGTGTTGCGGTCATTATGTTTGCAAAAAACGAAAAAATCAAGCATATCAGTGAGATTTTTGCAGGACTTGGTGTGCTATTTATCGGTATGGGTATGATGGGAGATGCGATGGCGCCGCTTCAGCAGTCAGAGACGTTCATCGGCTTTATGGCGAACTTTAACAACCCGCTTGTGGGCATTTTGATCGGTGCGGTATTTACTGCGATTATACAGTCGTCTTCTGCATCAGTTGGTATTTTGCAGGCACTTGCAAGCACAGGTGCGATTCCGCTTTCGAGTGCGGTGTTTATCTTGTTTGGACAGAATATCGGAACCTGTATTACAGCAGTGCTGGCATCTATCGGAACAAAGGTAAATGCAAAGAGAACGACGGTAATCCACTTGATGTTCAACATTATTGGTACAGTTTTATTCTCGGTAATCTGTCTGATCACTCCATTTACAGACTGGATTGCAGCGCTGACACCGGATAATCCGGTAGCACAGATTGCCAATGTACATACAACATTCAATATTGTCACTACTTTAGTACTTCTTCCATTTGGAACACTTATGGCGAAAGCTGCCAAGGTGCTTCTGCCGGATAAAGAAGGACAGGAAGAGGATATCAAGCGATTGAAATATATCCGTCCATTTGAAAACAACCATACAGTCGGACATGCTGCAATGGTGATTAGCCAGATTGAAAATGAGGTAGAACGTATGCTTCAGATGGTAAAAAAGAACACAGAAGGTTGTTTTCGTGCTGTAATCAAAAATGATCAAAATATGGTTGCAGATTTGGAGGACAGAGAACAGTATATCGATTATCTGAATAAAGAGATTTCAAAATATATTGTACATCTGATGACAACAGAGATGACGATTCAGGATTCTCAGAAGCTAAATGCTTACTATCGAATTATCGGAGATTTGGAGAGAATTGGAGATCATGCAATCAACTTTGTGGACTATCTGCACAATATGAGTGAGTGGGATATCAAATTTTCACAGTCAGCAATTGAGTCGTTAGAGCAGATGAAAGATCTTTGTACAGAGACATTAGAAGGAATCAGCAAAGAAAATATGAATGGCAGAAAGCATGTGTTAGAGATTGCAGCGAAGAACGAACAGCGTATTGATGATATGCAGGAAAGTCTTTTGAAAGGGCAGATTGAGAGAATGCAGTCTGGAAAATGCAGTGCAGAAGCAGGGGTTATCCTGTCTGAGATGCTCACTGATTTTGAACGAATCGGGGATCATAGCACTGAATATTGCAGAAAAACTATGAAGAGATGCAAATGTAATAGAGATAGATAAAGAGGACCGATTTCGGTCTCTTTATCTATCTGATTATTTGTTGTTTTCCTTTTCGACTTCAGCCATTTTCATTGCGTCGAACTTTGAGCGGAAGACCGAACAGTGTGATGAATCCGTCGGCATCGTGATGGTCGTATAAGTCGCCTGTTGTAAAGCTTGCCAAAGATTCACTGTACAGTGAGTATGGAGAAGTTGTTCCGGCTTTGATGATATTTCCTTTGTAAAGCTTGAATTTTACTTCTCCGGTTACATATTCCTGTGTGGATTCGATGAAAGCTTGAACTGCTTCGCGAAGTGGTGTGAACCATTTTCCTCGTATACAATCTGAGCAAGTTTGTTACCCATATCTTTTTTCACTTCATATGTAGCACGGTCCAATACCAGTTCCTCTAATTGTTGGTGAGCTTCCATAAGGATTGTTCCACCTGGTGTCTCATATACACCACGAGATTTCATACCTACCACACGGTTTTCTACGATGTCAACGATACCGATACCATGTTTTCCACCGAGTTCGTTCAACGTTGTAATGATCTCGGAAACTTTCATCTGTTTGCCGTTTACACTGGTAGGAACACCGTTTTTCAAATGTCATTGTCACATATTCCCCGTGATCTGGCGCTTTTTCTGGAGTGACACCAAGCACGAGCAAATTGTCATAATCTGGTTCCTGAGCAGGATCTTCTAATTCCAATCCCTCGTGGCTGATATGCCATAAGTTACGGTCGCGGCTGTAGCTGTGGCTTGCGTCAAATGGAAGGTCGATACCATGTGCTTTGCAGTATTCGATCTCTTCCTCACGAGACTGCATTGTCCAAATGTCTGTCATTCTCCAAGGAGCAATAATCTTTAAATCAGGAGCAAGTGCTTTGATGCCGAGTTCAAAACGAATCTGGTCATTTCCTTTTCCGGTAGCACCGTGGCAGATGGCTGTAGCGCCTTCTTTTCTTGCAATTTCAACTAATTTTTTAGCGATTCCCGGACGAGCCATAGAAGTTCCAAGTAAATATTTGTTTTCATAGATGGCATTTGCCTGAACGCAAGGAACGATATAGTCATCACAGAATTCGTCAATGATGTTTTCAATATATAATTTAGATGCTCCGGATAATTTTGCACGTTCTTCCAATCCGTCTAATTCTTCGCCCTGCCCACAGTCAATGCAGCAGCAGATGACGTCGTAGTTAAATGTTTCTTTCAGCCATGGAATGACGGCTGTCGTATCCAGGCCTCCTGAATATGCGAGTACCACTTTTTCTTTCATAATCTATATTCCTCCTGAATTTGATGTTCCGATTCACATGTGTTACTATACACCTTTTTTTATAATTATGCAATACATAAATGCGGAAATTAGAAAAATGGGATGAGATTTTTTAATATAGATGCATAATTCACAAAAAAATATTCACGAAATAAGAATAATTATACAAAAAAGATGCGTATTTATACTTGCGAAAGGAAAAAACAGGTTGTATACTAAAGACTACAAGTAACATTGCTCGATTCCAGAGGAGCGTTCTATATGATTTTATAGAAAGAAAGGAACGAAAAATATGATAAAAGCAGGAATCATCGGGGCGACTGGATATGCCGGAGGAGAACTGGTCCGGATCCTGATGGGTCACAAGGACGTGGAGGTCAAATGGTACGGTTCCAGAAGCTATATCGATCAAAATTATGCAGATGTATACCGCAATCGTTTTTCAAATCGTGGATGCGAAGTGTATGGATGATAACATGGACGCGCTGGCAGATCAGGTGGATGTGATTTTTACGGCAACCCCGCAGGGGCTGTGTGCATCTCTGATCAATGAAGAGATTCTGTCAAAGACAAAAGTGATCGATCTGAGTGCAGATTTTCGGATCAAAGACGTGTCTGTCTATGAAGAGTGGTACAAAATAGAGCATAAAAGTCCTCAGTTTATCGAAGAGGCGGTGTACGGACTTTGTGAGATCAACCGGGAAAAGATCAAAAATGCAAGATTGGTAGCCAATCCGGGATGTTACACAACCTGCTCCATTCTCACAGCCTACCCCCTGGCAAAAGAAGGTCTGATCGATATGAACACACTGATTATTGATGCAAAATCCGGAACGTCAGGAGCCGGGCGGGGTGCAAAAGTGGCAAATCTGTACTGCGAAGTGAATGAAAATATCAAAGCATATGCAGTTGGAAGTCACAGACATACCCCGGAGATTGAAGAACAGCTCGGGTATGCGGCGAATGAGACCGTGAAATTGAGCTTCACACCGCATCTGGTTCCGATGAACCGGGGAATTCTGGTGACGGAATATGCATCGTTGAAAAAGGAAGTCACCAAGGCGGAAATCCGGGAGATTTATGAAACTTATTATGGAAAAGAGCCGTTTATCCGGATTCTGGATGACGGAGTCTGCCCGGAGACAAAATGGGTGGAAGGAAGTAACTATGCAGACATTGGCTTTCAGATCGATCCGCGTACCAACCGCATAATTCTGATGGGAGCCATCGACAACCTGGTAAAAGGAGCAGCAGGGCAGGCGGTACAGAATATGAACCTTCTGTTTGGATACAAGGAACAGGAAGGTCTGGAACTGATTCCGATGTTTCCGTAAAGATCCTATAGGCAGAGGTGAGAAGATGATTCGAACAATGATGATTGAAGATTATGAGCAGGTATATGCACTCTGGAAGAAGATACATGGTTTTGGATTGCGAAGTATCGATGATTCCAGGGAAGGCGTGGAAAAATTTTTAAAACGAAATCCAACGACCAGCGTCGTGGCGGTAGAAGACGGAAAAATCGTAGGTGCGATCTTGTGCGGCCATGATGGAAGACGAGGCTGTCTGTATCACGTCTGTGTGGATGAAGCGTACCGCAGACGTGGAATCGGGAAAGCAATGGTCGTACAGTCCATGGAGGCTTTAAAAGAAGAAGGAATCAGCAATGTATCTCTGATCGCATTTACGCAGAACGATATCGGAAATGCATTCTGGAATACCATCGGATGGAATGAGCGGCAGGATTTGAACTATTATGATTTTGTGTTGAATACAGAAAATATTACAGCATTTAATGCGCAGTAAATGAGGAGGCATGCACGATGAAAAAAACTAACAGGCGGAGTCACAGCAGCAAAAGGATTTGAAGCAGCGGCAGCGGCCGCAGGGATCAAATATGAAAACAGAACAGATATGGCACTTGTATACAGCGTAAAACCGTGCAAAGTGGCAGGAACTTTTACGACCAATGTAGTAAAGGCGGCTCCGGTGAAGTGGGACCGGCAGATTGTGGAATCTAAGATCAAGTCTCAGGCAGTGATCATCAACTCCGGAATCGCAAATGCCTGTACAGGAGAAGAGGGGATGCACTGTTGTCTGGAGACTGCGAAAGCTGCAGCAGAGGCTCTTGAAATTCCGGCAGACGGTGTTCTAGTTGGCTCGACAGGGGTGATTGGGATGCAGATGCCCATTGAAAAATTAAAAAAGGGTATTCAGATTCTGGCAAAAGAAAAACAGTCGGGGGCAGTGGCAGCAAATGCGGCGGCAAAAGCAATCATGACCACAGATACTATGGAAAAAGAAGTGGCAGTGACCGTGGAGATTGGAGGGAAGACCGTTACCATTGGAGGGATGGCCAAAGGATCAGGTATGATTCATCCGAATATGTGCACCATGCTGGCTTTTCTTACAACAGATGCGGTAATCTCCAGAAAAGCGCTCAAAGCAGCACTTTGCGCAGATGTGGAAGAAACGTATAATATGATCTCTGTAGACGGAGATACGTCAACGAATGACACAGTACTTCTTCTGGCGAACGGAATGGCAGAAAATCCAAAAATCAAAGAAGGGACAAAAGAATTTGAAATATTTGCAGAAGCTCTGCATGAGGTCAACGAGACACTGGCAAAAAAAATGGCAGGAGACGGGGAAGGCGCCACAGCATTGTTCGAAGTGACGGTAAGAGGTGCAGATACGAAAGAACAGGCGAAAACACTGGCAAAATCCGTGGTCTGCTCCAATCTGACGAAAGCGGCGATTGCCGGTCATGATGCAAACTGGGGACGGATCTTGTGTGCTATGGGCTATTCCGGTGCCGAATTTGATCCGGAGAAAGTAGATCTGTATTTCAAAAGCAGCGCCGGAGAGTTAAAGATCATCGAAAACGGAGTCGCGCTGGATTACAGTGAAGAAAAGGCCACAGAGATTTTATCCATGCCGGAGGTGACTGCTATTGCAGATCTCGGACAGGGAGAGGAAACAGCAACCGCATGGGGATGTGATCTTACCCACGGATATATCGATATCAATGCGGATTACCGCAGCTAGTACAATGTATATTCAGTAAAAAAGACAGGCAGGAGGAGTGAGAATATGAATGAAAATATGAATCAATATCTGGAGAAGGCGAAAGTACTGATCGAGGCACTGCCGTATATCCAACGGTTTAACCGGAAGATCGTCGTTGTAAAATACGGCGGCAGCGCCATGACAGACGAGGCGTTAAAGCAGAAAGTAATCGAGGACGTTACCTTATTAAAGCTGGTCGGCTTCAAACCGATCATTGTGCACGGAGGCGGAAAAGAAATCAGTAAATGGGTCGGAAAGATCGGCAAAGAACCGCAGTTTATCAACGGACTTCGGGTGACTGATGAAGAGACCATGGAAGTAGCGGAAATGGTACTTGGAAAAGTGAACAAAAGCCTGGTACAGCTTCTGGAAGGACAGGGAGTACGCGCCATCGGAATCAGCGGGAAGGACGGTGGACTTCTGAATGTGGAAAAGAAATATTCCAACGGAGAAGATATCGGATTTGTCGGGGAGATCAAAAAAGTAGATGCACAGATTTTGCATGATCTTCTGGAGAAGGATTTTCTTCCGGTCGTGTGTCCGGTAGGAATGGATGATGAATTCCATACATATAATATCAACGCAGATGATGCAGCCTGTGCCATTGCAAGAGCCATGAAGGCAGAAAAACTGGCATTTCTGACAGATATTGAGGGAGTATATAAAGATCCGAAGGATCCTGCTACTCTCATCTCCGAGCTTCTGGTAAAAGAAGCAAAACAGCTGATCGAAGAGGGCTATATCGGAGGAGGAATGCTTCCTAAGCTGAATAATTGTATTGATGCCATTGAAAACGGCGTTTCCAGAGTGCATATTTTAGATGGGCGGATCCCGCACTGTCTGCTTCTGGAATTCTTTACAAACAAAGGAATCGGTACGGCAATTTTACATGAAGAAGAAAGCAGGTATTATGATGGTGAATGAGAAGATCAAAGCAGCAGAAGAAAATCTAATACACGTATACAATCGGTTTCCAATTGCGCTGGAGAGGGGAGAAGGTGTTTATCTGTATGACACGAACGGGAAAAAATATCTGGATTTTGCAGCCGGATTTGCAGTGTCGGGACTGGGATACGGAAATCAGAAGCTGAATGCGGCACTAAAATTCCAGATCGATCAGCTGTATCATACGTCCAACCTGTATTATCATACCAATTGTGGAGAGGCAGCACAAAAACTGAACCGGATTTCGGGGATGGACCGGGTATTTTTTACGAACAGCGGGTCTGAGGCAAATGAGGGGGCTTTAAAAGCGGCAAGACGATATGCGTATAATAAAAAATCGGGCAGATATCAGTTTATCGCCATGGAAAATTCGTTCCACGGGCGCAGCTTCGGCGCCGTTTCCGTGACTGGACATACTGCGTATAGAGAACCTTTTGAACCGATGCTCCCGGGAGTTTCTTTTGCAGAATTCAATAATCTGGACAGTGTGAAAGCGCTGGTGACGGATCAGACCTGCGCAATTATTTTAGAACCATTACAGGGGGAAGGCGGGATCAATCTTGCTACACAGGAATTCATGGAAGGAATCCGTAAGATCTGTGATGAGAACGATATTCTGATGATCTGTGACGAAGTGCAGTGCGGAATGGGAAGAACCGGCGCGATGTTTGCATGGCAGAAATTCGGGGTAAAACCAGATATTCTGACTATGGCAAAGGGAATTGGAAACGGTATTCCGGTGGGAGTCTTTGCCATGACAGAAAAAGTGGCACAGGCATCGTTAAAGCCGGGAGATCACGGGGCAACTTATGGCGGTAACCCACTGGCATGTATGGCAGTCAAGACGGTGATCGACATTTTTGAGGAAGAAAAGATCGTGGAGCATGTCAATGAAGTGTCAGAATATCTGACAGAGCGTCTGGAAGAACTGGTACAACATGTGGATGGCGTGCTGGAACGAAAAGGAACCGGACTGATGCAGGGTATTGTGTTAAAGCAACCGGTCGCGCAGGTAAATAACCGTGCCATTGAGGAAGGACTTCTTGTGATCCAGGCACAGGGCAATGTACTGCGTCTGGTACCTCCGCTTATCATTGAAAAAGAGCATGTGGATGAAATGATCCCAAAATTGACAAAAGCATTGACAGAGTGATAAATGAAAAACTAGGATTCGGGAAATACTAAAAGAAATTGAGAAAAATTTCAGGAGGTAGAAAACGATGACTGGTTTTTTAATTGCCCTTCTTTCCGGGGCGCTGATGAGTGTTCAGGGTGTATTTAATACACAGGTGACAAAGACAACCGGATTGTGGGTCAGCAATATCTGGGTGCAGTTAAGTGCTTTTCTGGCATGTCTGGCGGTATGGTTTCTGGCAGGAAGAGCGGATGTGACGGCACTTGCGAAGGTGGAACCGAAATATATGCTCTTAGGAGGCGTGATCGGAGCAGGGATTACCTGGACCGTAGTTAAGAGCATGGCATCCTTAGGACCGGCAAAAGCTGCACTTCTAATTGTAATCTCCCAGCTGATCGTGGCGTATGTGATCGAGCTTCTGGGGATGTTTGGTGTGGAAAAATCGCCGTTTGCATTCCGGAAGCTGGCAGGGCTTGTCGTGGCACTGATCGGGATTGCAATCTTCCAGTGGGAATAGAGCGTCAGAATTGTAATAAATGCGTAACAGGATTGTAAAAATGTTATTGTAATTTTGAGCGTTTTTCGTTACAATATTACTGTCCGATATAAAAGGGGATTCCTTGCGTCTGAGATTGTGAGGAAATATGAGGGACAGATGGAAAAAGAAAGCTTATTATACAGTTGTTATGATCTTGACTGCGTTGTGCCTGATCAGCGGGTGCGGGCAAGAGTCGGGGGAAGAACTTAAGGAGATTTCTCTGGAGGAGACACAGGAAGAGAAAGAAGAGTCCTCTGCAGAAGAAAAGAAGGTTGAAGACAAAGAACCGAAGAAAGAGACAAAGATTTTTGTCTATCTGTGCGGAGCAGTCGGAAAGCCCGGCGTGTATGAAGTGGGCAGTGACGACAGGCTTTATGAAGTCATTGCCATGGCGGGCGGACTGACAGCCGAGGCTGCACAGGATGCAGTGAATCAGGCAAGGGTTGTTGTGGACGGAGAGCAGATCTACATTCCCACCAAAGAGGAGATGCAGACACAGGCAGCAGCACAGCCGGGGGCAAGTCCGGCAGAAGGAACAAAGCCGCAGGACGGAAAAGTCAATCTTAATACGGCGACAAAAGAAGAATTGATGACGTTGTCCGGTGTAGGCGAGTCCCGGGCGGACAGTATTATTGCCTATCGGGAAGAAAACGGCAGGTTCCAGAATACAGAAGAGCTGATGCAGATCAGAGGAATCAAAGAAGGTCTGTATAATAAGATTAAAGATAATATTACAGTATAGCAGGAAGTTGAAGGAAGAAAGTATGAGCAAGAAGAAGATCTTAGTAGTTGACGATGAAAAGTTGATCGTGAAAGGGATACGGTTCAGTCTGGAACAGGACGACATGGAGGTGGACTGTGCCTATGACGGTGAGGAAGCACTGCAGTATGCAAAGAACTGCGAGTATGACCTCGTGCTGCTGGATGTGATGCTCCCGAAGATGGATGGGTTTCAGGTTTGTCAGGCCATCCGTGAGTTTTCCGACATGCCGATCGTCATGCTGACTGCCAAAAGTGAGGATATGGACAAGATACTCGGGCTGGAGTACGGAGCGGATGATTATATTACGAAGCCGTTCAATATTCTGGAAGTCAAGGCCCGGATCAAAGCGATCATGAGAAGGACTGCGAGAAAAGAGGAGAGTGCGCAGACTGCCAAGATTCTGGTCAAAGGCAATATGCGGATCGACTGTGAGAGCAGAAGAGTGTTTATCGGAGAGCGTGAGATCAATCTGACAGCAAAAGAATATGATGTGCTGGAGCTTCTTGCCATGAATCCGAACAAAGTCTACAGCCGTGAGAATCTGCTGGATCTTGTATGGGGTGTGGATTATCCGGGGGATGCCAGAACAGTGGATGTACATATCAGAAGGCTTCGGGAGAAGATCGAGCTGAATCCGAGCGAGCCGAAGTATGTACACACAAAATGGGGGGTAGGTTATTATTTCCAGGGATAAATTACATATCAGAGTAAAGAATCATATATTTAAAAGCATGCGGTTCTGGCTGATCGTGCTGTTTGTGGTGTTTGGGCTGATCCCATGTCTGGCTTCTTATGTCTGGACAGTGAAAACATCTGAGCAGCGTGCCATTTCGGTCAGAACAGCAGAAATTCAGAATCAATGTACTATTCTAAGCAATCAGCTGAACAGTTATCAGTATCTGACCAACCCGTCTTCAGAAGTGATCGATGCAAATTTAACCCAACTGACCAATATTTATAACGGACGCGTGATGATCATCAACCAGAACCTGGATGTGATCAAGGATACGTATGGTCTGGATGAAGGAAAGACGATGGTATCTGAAAATGTGATCCGTTGTCTCAGGCAGGGCAAGAGCACGAGCTACTATGACAAAAAGAACCGGTACGTCGAGGTAACCGCACCGGTCATTTCGGAAGAAAAGGCAGTGACAGGAGTGATGCTGGCCAGTGTTTCTATGGATACGGTCCTGGATGGGATCCGTATGCTGCGCGCACAGGGCGGCGCAGTTCTGATCGTAGTCTTTCTGGTCGTATTGTCCCTTGGGATACTTGTGGCAGGATGGTTTGTACGTCCGCTTGGAAGGATCACTGCGTCTATTGAGAATGTGACAGAAGGGTATGAAAGTGAATGGCTGCATGTAGGGACATTTTCGGAGACAGGGCAGCTGTCTGATGCGTTTAACAAGATGCTGGGAAGATTAAAACAGCTCAATGATTCCAGAGAGGAGTTTGTATCCAATGTCTCTCATGAGTTAAAGACACCGCTGACATCCATGAAAGTGCTGGCAGATTCCCTGCTTGCCCAGGAAAATGTGCCGATTGAGCTGTATCAGGAATTTATGGGAGATATCGCAAAGGAGATTGATCGGGAAAATGATATTATCAGTGATCTTCTGACGCTGGTCAAGATGGACAAGACAGTACAGGGACTGAATATCAGACAGATCAATATCAATGAGCTTCTGGAGACAATCTTAAAACGACTGAAGCCGATTGCCGATAAGAAAAAAATCGAGGTGGTACTGGAAAGCTTCCGACCCGTTTCTGCGGAGATCGATGAGATGAAGCTGACACTCGCCATTTCCAATCTGGTAGAGAATGCGATCAAATATAACCGGGATGAAGGATGGGTAAGAGTTTCCCTGAATGCGGATCACAAGTACTTTTATGTGAAGGTGATGGACTCCGGCATTGGAATTCCGGAAGAGGATCAGGCACATATTTTTGAGCGGTTTTACCGGGTGGACAAGTCTCATTCGAGAGAAATCGGAGGAACAGGTCTGGGACTTGCCATTGCCCGTAATGCAGTGATCATGCACAGAGGATCGATCAAAGTTTACAGCAGTAAGGGAGAGGGAACCACGTTTACCGTCCGGATTCCTCTGACCTATGCAGCATAAGGGGAGCAGATGAAAAAAGTCAGAAAAATTCTCCTCATCTTTCTGGGAATCTGTCTTGCGTGCACGACAGTTTCCTGTGCCAAACGTACGGAGGTAAAAAAAGGAGATTCTTATATTTATTGTTTAAACAGTGACAGGACCGGGCTTCAGAAAGTGTCCTATGAGAGCAAAGAAAAGGATCCGCTCAAGGCGGCAAAAGCAATGATAAAAGAGTTGAAAAAGCCGTCTGAGGAGATTGAGTATACGCCGCCGATTCCGAAGGATGTGAAAGTGAAGCGTTATGAACTGGAGGGAGGAATCCTGTATCTGGATTTTAATGCAAAATATAAACAAATGGATACCGTGGAAGAGACTCTGGTGAGAGCGGCTCTGGTAAAATCTTTAGTCAGGATCGAGGGAATCAACAGTGTCTGGATCAAAGTGGAAGGCGCGGATCTGACTGACAGCTCGGGACAGGTACTCGGATATCTCAATGAAGATGATTTTGTGCAAAGCGAGGGCGCTTCGCCGAGTTCGTATCAGACAGGGACGCTCACTTTATATTTTTCCAATGAAGCAGGAGATGCTTTGGTGGAGCAGACAATGGAAGTCCGCTATAACAGCAATATTTCCAGGGAGAAGCTGATCGTGGAAAAGCTGATGAAAGGCCCGGAGACGTCGGCCGCAAAAGCAACGATCAATCCGGATACCAACCTGCTGAGTGTGACAACAAAGGATGGAATCTGTTATGTGAATTTTGATAAGACCTTTTTAAAAGGTGCCTATGATGTCAAACCGCAGGTGACGATTTATTCTTTGGTCAATTCACTGACACAGGGAACCGGAGTCAGGAAAGTGCAGATATCCATTAACGGCGAAAACGATGTCAAATATATGCAGACTGTAGATTTGAGTCAGCCATTGGAGGCTGACCTGGGATGGAATGAGGAGAAGAAGTAGTTTTGAGAAAACGACCGCTTTGTACGGCGGCAGTGGCAGTTCTGATTCTGCTGGCAGCAGTGAACATCTGGTTTGAATCCGCGATTTCAAATCCGTGTACACTGCGCCGGATCATCCCGGATGCTTCACAGGTGACTGTGACAGGGCAGGTGAAGCGGTGGGAGGAAAAGCCTGATTACAGGATATTTTATCTGAGAGACTGCCAGGTGCTGCAAAAAGAGAATAATACCAATTCTGACAGGCAATCTGTCAACAAGCAATTCAAAGAACAAGTCAAAGCAAAGGTGCTGCAAGAGCCGGAGCTTCTAATTTATATCGAACAGGATCAAAAAGAAACTCAAACAATCAAACTTGGAAATCAAATACAGATTCAGGGGGAACTTTCGTATTTTAAAGAGGCGAGAAATCCCGGGAATTTTGATCAGAAATTTTATTATGAAAAACAGGGACTTCACGCAAGTATATGGGTGAAAAACTGCCGGATCACAGATCAGGAAACGTGGAAATTCCGGGAATGGCTGGCAAAATTAAGAAGAAACTGGAAGAGA
>ENA-OQKD01000274-OQKD01000274.1-human-gut-metagenome-genome-assembly--contig:-NODE-274-length-14287-cov-3.103390_pt1 | contig 14287 bp, 14 predicted proteins | sample MGYA00242775_ERZ504792 | MGnify/ENA primary metagenome ERZ504792 (study PRJEB26092, sample SAMD00036401) | human gut metagenome | host: Homo sapiens | study: EMG produced TPA metagenomics assembly of...
GGTAGAGCGCTGCGTTCGGGACGCAGAGGTCGTGGGTTCGAATCCCGTCGCTTCGACTAGCGTAAGAAAGCCTGGAAATGATAAGTTTCCAGGTTTTTTGTGCGTTGCAGAGTCATAGCAGAATCTGTATAGACCTTACTGGCAGTAAAAAGTTTGACCATAAATATATTGTAACAGAAGAATATAAGTGAATAAAAAAGAGCAGTTTTATTATTGAAAATTTGAAGTATGTTATAGTTGATTTTAAAAAGTATTTTTGCTATTGTTAAAGCATCTGATAAGTGGTATGTCTGGAATGAATGTTCCGGGCTATTTTTATGTGAAATGTAAAGCTGCTAATATTGAAGGCAGCGGGGTATAAGTTATATGGTATGTTCATTTTGAACAGGTTTCGGCAATAACAGAAAGGAAGGCAGAAGTTGACAGATCAGGAACGTTTTATGAAAGAAGCCATCCGTCAGGCGAAGAAGGCGGAAGCTCTGGAAGAGGTACCGATTGGCTGTGTGATCGTATATGAAAGTAAGATCATTGCGCGCGGTTACAATAGAAGAAACACGGATAAAAATACACTTTCTCATGCTGAGTTGAATGCAATCCGCAAAGCAAGCAAAAAGCTTGGTGACTGGCGGCTGGAAGGGTGTACGATGTATGTAACACTGGAACCGTGTCAAATGTGCTCGGGAGCTCTTGTTCAGTCCAGAATTGATGAAGTGGTAATTGGATGTATGAATGCTAAGGCTGGATGTGCAGGATCTGTTATGAATCTCCTGCAGGTAGATGGCTTTAATCATCAGGTAAAGATTACACAGGGAGTTCTGGAAGAAGAATGTTCTGCAATGTTGTCTGATTTTTTCAGAAGACTTCGTGAGAAAAAGAAACAGGAAAAAGCAATCAGAAAAGCAGAACGGGAGAAACTTGAAAATCAGCAAAATTCAAAAGAGGAAGATAAATAATGAGTAAAGATACGACAAATGATATGACCGTCGGAAATCCGGTGAGCCTGATCATAAAATTTATGATTCCTATGTGCCTGGGAAATCTTTTCCAGCAGTTTTATAACATTGCGGATTCTATTGTTGCCGGAAAATTTATCGGTGTGAATGCACTTGCGGCGATTGGAAGTACCGGTTCCCTGATGTTTTTTGTGACTGGTTGGTTAAATGGACTTTGCAGTGGATTTGCGATTATTATAGCTCAGATGTTTGGTGCCAAAAAATTTGACAGAATGCGACATTATGTTGCGATGTCCATTTATCTGATGGCAGCGTTTTCTATTGCGATGACAATAGGATTCAGTATTGCAAATAAACCGATTCTGCATCTGATGAATTCACCGGAAGAAGTGTTCAGTGACGTAACTGCATACATGGGAATTATATATGCAGGACTTATTATTACAGGAGCATATAATGCACTTGCTGCATTTTTGCGTGCGTTGGGTGATTCCAAATCACCATTATATTTTCTGATTATTTCGGCTGTGATCAATGTGATTCTGGATGTCATATTTATTGCGTTTTTTGGAATGGGAGTAGAAGGATGCGGCTATGCTACAGTAATTGCACAGGGGATTTCTGCTGTATGTTGCCTGATTTATATTGTAAAAAGATTTCCAATCCTTCACCTGGAACGAAAGAACTTTGAAATATCCTGGGATAGTTTTGGAAGACTTCTCAAGCTTGGAATCCCTATGGGGCTGCAGTTCTCCATTACGGCGATCGGAACCATTATTGTCCAGAGTGCCGTTAATATTTATGGGCCTGTACATATGGCCGGATTTTCAGCGGCGGGCAAAATTCAAAATATTTTTGCTACAGTATTTACATCGTTTGGTGCGACTATTGCAACTTATGTGGGACAGAACCGCGGTGCGGGAAAGATGGATCGTGTGAAACAGGGGGTGCGTTATACACAGTTAATGATCTGGGGATGGAGCATTTTTGTTATGTTTTTGATGTTTTTCTTTGGAAAATATCTGACATATCTTTTTGTGGATCCATCAGAGCAGGATGTGGTAAAAGTTTCTGTTACCTATTTCAGGTACAGTATTCTGGGCTTATCCATTTCTTGGAAGTATTTTCCTGTACAGGAATACTTTGCAGGGAATGGGATATGGACTTGTGCCGATGCTTGGCGGTGTATTTGAATTGGTGGCGAGAACCGGAATAGTTGTGCTGATCGCAGGACGAACTTCTTTTGCAGGAGTGTGTATGGCTGATCCTACTGCATGGATTGCAGCATTGATACCACTGGTTCCATATTATTTTCATGTGATGAAGAAATACAAAAACAGGGGCAGGATACAGGCAGTAGAGGATTAAATGGAATTAAAAAAGCATTCGGGAAAATGATCAACAGATCAGATTCCGGAATGCTTTTTGTTATATATAACTTAAATCATGAATATTCTCTTTTTGCGCGCCGCACCTCGGAATGGTTCCACAGACGTTACCTCTACAGTTAACTCAGCCCAGGCACCCTTACGGCACACAAGAGCTTCTGCTTAGTGCTGCTACATTCCTGTCCTGACACGGTTCACAGATTCCTGTTGCGTAAGACCCAAACGTCAACGCCACTTATAAAGGGCAGCTCCACAGAATTCAAGCCTCAGATTGGCATCACCCCTGCTGTAGCGGATTGCAGGTACAGGGCACCGCTATCTCCCCGGCTGCGCACTCTTGATTATATAGGTGGAAGACGCTTTTGTCAAGAATAAAAGTGTTCCTAAGCATAGAGTAAACAGTAGTACAAAAGTTTTCCAACACTATTGTGTGAAAACTATAAATATTATATAATAAATAGAAATAAACTATCTTTATTCTGGAAACAGATATGTTATAGTGTTGCAGCTTGTTTACAGACGGCAACCCATGAAGATACGGCGTGTCTTGCAGCAGATATTGATAATTGTTAAAACACAGAAATGGAGGATACTATCATGATTAAAAGAATAGGTATGCTTACCAGCGGCGGTGACTGTCAGGCACTTAATGCTACTATGCGAGGAGTAGTAAAGGGACTGACCAACAATGTGGATGAATTGGAAGTTTATGGATTTGATGATGGATATAAAGGACTGATCTATGGCAAATACCGTATGCTTACAGCCAAGGACTTTTCCGGAATTCTGACACAGGGCGGTACTATCCTTGGAACTTCCAGACAGCCGTTTAAGCTGATGCGTGTTCCGGATGAGAATGGTCTGGATAAAGTTGAGGCAATGAAGCAGACCTATTATAAGCTTTGTCTTGACTGTCTGGTAATCCTTGGAGGAAACGGAACCCAGAAGACGGCCAATCTTCTGAGAGAAGAAGGATTAAATATCATTCATCTTCCAAAGACTATTGATAATGATATCTATGGAACGGACATGACATTTGGTTTTCAGAGCGCAGTAAACATTGCTACAAACGCTATTGACTGCATCCATACTACAGCATCTTCACACGGACGTGTATTTATAGTGGAAATTATGGGGCACAAAGTAGGAAGCCTGACGCTTCATGCAGGTGTTGCCGGCGGCGCAGATATCATCCTGATTCCTGAAATTCCGTACGATATTAAGAAAGTTACAGCAGCAATCCAGAAGCGTGCCAAAGCAGGCAAACGTTTTACGATTCTTGCAGTTGCGGAAGGTGCGATCTCTAAAGAAGATGCAGAGCTTCCAAAGAAGAAATATAAAGAGAAACTGGAAGCCAGAGCAAAGAAATATCCATCAGTTTCTTACGAGATTGCAGATCAGATTTATAAAGAAATCGGAAGTGAAGTACGTGTTACAGTACCTGGACATACACAGAGAGGCGGAGAGCCGTGCCCGTATGATCGTGTTCTTTCCACAAGAATCGGTGCAGGTGCGGCACAGGCGATCATTGATGGCGCTTACGGCATAATGATCGGTGTGGTAAATGGCAAGATTAAACGTGTACCTCTTGAAGAATGTGCAGGCAAACTTAAGATGGTATCACCAAAAGACCAGCTGGTACAGGCTGCTAAGCAGATTGGCATCAGTTTTGGTGATTGATAACGAAACAGTACTTGACTCAAAGATACCTTTTCATATAAGATACAAGAGTATGCAAAAAAAGACCGCCGCGGGAATTTTTTCCGCGGCGGCTGTGATAATAAGATAGGAGATTGTTCATGAGTTACACTGCTCTTTACAGAAAATTCAGACCGGATAATTTCGCAGATGTCAAAGGACAGGATCATATTGTGACCACCCTGACAAATCAGATCAAGCATAATCGTATTGGTCATGCCTATCTGTTCTGCGGAACCAGAGGTACCGGTAAAACAACAGTAGCAAAGATTCTGGCGAAAGCAGTCAACTGTGAACATCCCGTAAATGGCAGCCCCTGCAATGAATGTGCCATGTGCAAAGCAATCCAGGCAGGAACTGCAATGAATGTGATCGAAATTGATGCTGCATCCAACAACGGTGTAGACAATATCAGAGAGATCAGAGAAGAGGTTTCCTACCGTCCAACAGAAGGCAAATACAAAGTATACATCATAGACGAGGTTCATATGCTTTCCGTAGGTGCATTCAACGCCCTGCTAAAAACGTTGGAAGAACCGCCGTCTTATGTTATGTTTATCCTTGCAACAACAGAGGCGCATAAAATTCCTATTACAATCCTGTCCAGATGTCAGAGATATGATTTCCACAGGATCACCATAGACACGATCGCAGCCAGACTGGATGAACTGCTTAGAGTTGAAGGTATAGAAGCTGAGGAAAAAGCAGTCCGCTATGTAGCGAAAGCCGGAGATGGTTCCATGCGTGATGCGCTCAGTCTTCTCGACCAGTGCATTGCTTTTTATCTGGGTCAGGAACTTACCTATGATAAAGTTTTGGAAGTTCTGGGGGCCGTTGATACTGAAGTGTTCAGCAAACTTCTGCGAAAGTAATCCAGGGAGATGTGACAGGTTCCATCCATATCCTGGAGGAACTGATCGTAGGCGGAAGAGAGCTGAGCCAGTTCGTAGGCGATTTTACCTGGTATATGCGAAACCTTCTTCTGGTAAAGACTTCTGAGAATCCGGAGGAGGCTATTGATGTTTCTTCTGAGAATATGAAGCTTCTGAAAGAAGAAAGCACTATGCTGGATGTGGAGACATTGATGCGTTATATACGTATTTTCTCTGATCTTTCCAATCAGATCCGCTATGCCACTCAGAAACGAGTTCTGGTAGAGATCGCACTGATCAAACTCTGCCGTCCTGCAATGGAGACAAATCTAGATTCTGTTCTGGACAGACTGCGTGTGCTGGAACAGCGGATGGATGAACGCCCGGTGCAGCAGGTAATTGTGCAGCAGGGAGCATCTGGTGCGGAAGAAATATCAGGCGCAGTCGGTTCGGCGGCAGTTAAGAAGGCTCCTGCAAAAGCAGCACCTGAAGATCTGCAGAAGATTGTAGCAGGCTGGCGGGTGATCACAGGACAGACAACAGGGATGTTCAAACAGATGCTTCAGAAATCAGTTCCAAAGTATAATGGAGAAACGGGAGAGCCGATCCTTTATGTGGAATTTCAGGATTTCCTGGGCCAGTCATATGTAGATAATCCGGAGGCAAAAAAGGAACTTCAGGATATTATCGCTGCCCAGACAGGAAAGACTGTAGAGATTCAGATGTTGGTAGCAAATCAGCACCAGCATACGAACCTGGCAAATATCACGGTGGATCAGGCAATCAGAGACAATATCCATATGGATGTTGTGATAGAAGAAGATCCTGATGAACCACAGGAATAGGGATATTTATCGGTGCAGAAAATGAATTGTGAATATCTGCCTGATCAGGATTGACAGGTTTGGGATTCAGCGGCCTTAAGGGTGGTTATTTTTGAAACCTGACAACGCATGAAAGAAATATAGCAAGAATATAGAAAACAAGGAGGATACCACAAATGGCAAAACGTGGAGGATTCCCGGGAATGGGTATGCCGGGAAATATGAATAATCTTATGAAACAGGCGCAGAAAATGCAGCGCCAGATGGAAGAGAACCAGAAAGCTCTTGAGGAGAAAGAATTTACAGCAACAGCAGGAGGCGGAGCTGTAGAAGTAACGATTTCCGGTAAGAGAGAAGTGACAAAAGTAAAACTTCAGGAAGAAGTAGTAGATCCGGACGATATCGAAATGCTGGAAGATCTGATCGTAGCGGCTACAAACGAAGCGCTCCGTAAGGTTGAAGAAGAATCTGCAGCAGTTATGTCTAAACTGACCGGCGGTCTGGGTGGACTTGGTGGAGGACTTCCATTCTGATGGAATACTACAGCAGTCATATCAACAAGCTGATCGAGCAGCTTTCCCATCTTCCGGGAATCGGTGCAAAATCAGCACAGAGACTGGCATTTCATATCATGAATATGCCAAAAGACCAGGTAGAACAACTTACCTCATCCATTGTCAACGCCAGAGAGAATGTACAGTATTGTAAATGCTGTTATACTCTTACAGATAAGGAAATCTGTCCGATCTGCAGCAATGACAAGCGAGACCATTCCGTGATCATGGTAGTAGAGAATACCAGAGATCTTGCTGCTTATGAAAAAACCGGCAAATTTGATGGCGTTTATCATGTGCTTCACGGCGCAATCTCACCAATGCTCGGAATCGGGCCGGATGATATTAAGCTGAAAGAGCTTATGCAGCGCTTGACTAAAGATGATGTAAAAGAAGTGATTGTTGCCACTAATTCCAGTCTGGAAGGCGAGACAACAGCCATGTACATTAGCAAATTGATCAAACCGACCGGGATTAAAGTCAGCAGAATTGCCAGCGGTGTTCCGGTAGGCGGAGACCTGGAATATATTGATGAAGTAACTCTGCTTCGTGCTCTTGAGGGACGAGTAGAGCTATAATGCAAAGGAGGAGTCTTTTTGCCAAAAAAGAAAGCAACTTCTTCTGATGTGGCCAGAAAAGCCGGAGTTTCTCAGGCAACGGTTTCTATGGTTCTGAATAAGAAATATAATGTTTCGTTTTTCAAGAGAGACTGTAGACAGGGTAGAACAGGCTGCCAGAGAATTAGGCTATCAGCTTCCAGGCCGCAAAAACAAAAAAGACAGCAAGAAGGAAAAACTGATCGTTGTCTTTTGCCCCACTCTTACCAGTCCATACTACGTGCTTCTGCTCCAGGGGGTAGAGGCAGTAGCTAATAAGCAGGGTTACGGTGTTTTTATCTGCAATACGCAGAGAGATGCCCGCCTTGAGGAGAAATATCTTCGGATGATGCACACTATTCAACCTCAGGGGATTATCTACAGCTGTAATCCGAATCCGGATTTTCAGCGGCAGGTAGAGGAACTGGCGCTGACGATTCCCCTTGTTATTATCAGCAACAAGGAGAAAACCACCACAGTAGACGCTATTAATCAGGACAATACAGTGGTAGGAAAAATGATGGCCAGACATCTGCTTGATCTGGGACACAGAGATGTGGCATTTATTACTCCGCCGCTGACCAGAAGACAGTGGCAGAGAAGCAAGCGTGTAAACGGTTTTGTAAAGGAATTTGAGAAGGAAGGCCTGAAGGAGCATGTGATCATCAAGGCTGCGGATGAGTCCATTGATTCCAGGATACCCCGGATGGATACGGAGTATTCTATGGGGTATCAGCTTACAATGGAACTTCTGCAGGAAGGCAGACAGTTCACTGCTATTGCCGGTCAGAATGACATGATGGCAATCGGCGCACTGGATGCGCTTCATGAGGCAAAGGTTCATGTGCCGAAAGATGTGTCAGTCATCGGATGTGATAATATTTTTTATTCCAGTATCCGCAGGATTTCCCTTACAACTATCGATCATTTCGTAGCATTGAAAGGCCAGGATGCATGTGATATCATTCTGCGTAAGATTGATACCAGGGAAAGAGCCCTGACAGACTCAGCACCTATCAGTCTTTACAATATTGAATATACGCCAAAGCTTATATCCAGGCGAACAACCGGATATGCAAGAACCCGGAAGAACCCTGCCGGGAAAATTAATTAAATACGCCATACGAAATTATTAATAATAATTTGGAACTTCAGAGCAGATCTGAAAATGAGATATCCTGTAGAAATCTGTACAAAATGCGGATTGACAATCCTTTCACAAGAAAATGTGAATTAATAAAAAATATAATTATTAATAGAAAAATTATTAATAATTTTTTGGATGCTTGACCTTCCCGAGAACTTTGATATAATGAAATCATCAAATCAAATGAACGCTTATGTGAGCAAAAATCAGGAGGGTTAAGAACATGAAATTTTTTATTGACACAGCCAAAGTAGAAGATATTAAAGCAGCTAACGATATGGGAGTAATCTGTGGTGTTACTACAAACCCATCCCTTATCGCAAAAGAAGGAAGAGATTTCAACGAAGTAATCAAAGAAATCACATCTATCGTAGACGGACCGATCAGCGGCGAAGTTAAAGCTACAACAACAGACGCTGAAGGAATGATCAAAGAAGGCCGTGAGATCGCAGCAATCCATCCAAACATGGTTGTTAAGATCCCTATGACAGTAGAAGGTCTGAAAGCAGTTAAAGTTCTTTCTGCAGAAGGAATCAAAACAAACGTTACTCTGATCTTCACAGCTAACCAGGCACTTCTTGCTGCAAGAGCTGGTGCAACATATGTTTCTCCATTCCTTGGAAGACTTGATGACATTTCCACAAGAGGTGTTGACCTGATCCGTGAGATTGCTGAGATCTTCGAAGTAGCAGGAATCGAAACAGAGATCATCGCAGCAAGCGTTAGAAATCCGATCCATGTAACAGACTGCGCACTTGCTGGTGCTGACATTGCAACTGTTCCATACAGCGTAATCGTACAGATGACAAAGCATCCTCTGACAGATGCAGGTATCGAGAAATTCCAGAAAGATTATAAAGCAGTATTCGGCGAATAAGGAGAATTTACCATAATGGAAAAATTAGAACTTCAGAAAATTGCAAACGAAGTCCGTAAAGACATCGTTACAGCAGTACATGCTGCAAAAGCAGGACATCCGGGCGGATCTCTGTCTGCAGCAGATGTATTCACATATTTATATTTTGAAGAAATGAACATTGATCCGAAAGATCCTAAGAAAGCTGACCGTGACCGTTTCGTACTTTCCAAAGGCCACACAGCACCAGGATACTATTCTGCACTTGCAGAAAGAGGATTTTTCCCGAAAGAAGACCTGAAGACTCTTCGTCATCTGGGATCTTATTTACAGGGACATCCGGATATGAAACATATCCCGGGCGTTGATATGTCCAGCGGTTCTCTTGGACAGGGAATCTCTGCAGCAGTAGGTATGGCACTTTCTGCAAAATTAAGCAACGAGAGCTACCGTGTCTACACCTTATTAGGTGACGGTGAAATTCAGGAAGGCCAGGTTTGGGAAGCTGCTATGTTCGCAGGCCACAGAAAACTGGACAACCTTGTAGTGATCGTAGATAACAACGGACTTCAGATCGATGGTAAGATTGACGATGTATGTTCTCCATACCCGATCGATAAGAAATTTGAAGCATTTAACTTCCATGTAATTAACGTTGCAGACGGAAATGATATGGATCAGTTAAAGGCAGCTTTTGATGAAGCTAAGGCTACCAAAGGAATGCCTACAGCAATTATTATGAAAACTGTAAAAGGAAAAGGCGTTTCCTTTATGGAAAACCAGGCCGGATGGCATGGCAAAGCTCCGAATGACGAGCAGTATGCACAGGCAATGGCAGACTTAGAAAAGGTAGGTGAAGCATTATGTCAGAAGTAAAGAAGATCGCAACAAGAGCAAGCTACGGTGCTGCACTGGTTGAATTAGGTAAGAAACATGACAACCTGGTCGTTCTGGACGCTGACCTTGCTGCAGCTACTCAGACAGGTATGTTCAAAAAACGAATTTCCGGAACGTCACATCGACTGCGGTATTGCTGAGTGCAATATGATGGGTATCGCTGCAGGTCTGGCTACAACAGGAAAAGTTCCTTTTGCCAGCACATTTGCTATGTTTGCAGCAGGACGTGCTTTTGAGCAGGTTCGTAACTCTATCGCATATCCGAAGATCAATGTAAAGATTGGTGCTACTCACGGCGGAATCTCTGTAGGTGAAGATGGTGCAACACATCAGTGCTGTGAAGACTTCGCGCTTATGAGAGCAATTCCGGGAATGGTTGTTGCATGCCCTTCTGATGATATCGAAGCAAAAGCTATGGTAGAAGCAGCTTACGAGCATGTTGGACCTGTATATATGAGATTTGGACGTCTGGCAGCTCCTGTCATCAATGACAGACCAGATTATAAATTTGAATTAGGTAAAGGTATCGTACTTCGTGAAGGAAAAGACCTTACTATCATCGCAAACGGTCTTTGTGTAGCTCCTGCTCTTGAAGCAGCAGAGAAGCTTGCGGCAGACGGTGTAGATGCAAAAGTGATCAACATTCACACAATCAAACCTCTCGATGAAGAACTTGTAGTTGCAGCAGCCAAAGAAACAGGCAAAGTTGTAACTGTAGAGGAACATTCTGTAATCGGCGGACTTGGCGGCGCTGTATGCGAGTGCCTGTCTGAGAAAGCACCTGTACCTGTAAAACGTATCGGTGTAAACGACGTATTCGGTGAATCAGGCCCTGCTGTAGCTCTTCTTGAGAAATACGGCCTTGATGCAGAAGGCATCTACAAACAGATCAAAGAATTTGTATAATTCAGGATTCCCTGTGTGATGGTATCTGCCAGAGAAATCACAGTAGACAGGCGTGTTGTCTGAAGTGTTAACTGCTCCAGAAGTCCTGCGATGTTTACGATTCCTGTAATATGAATATCACCCACAGGGGGAAGTTCTTTTTGGACTCCGGCACCTGGGTACAGTGCGCCATCAGCGATGGTCACGTATCCCAGGTGCTTTTTTTGTCCAAGAGAGGCATCAATGGCTATTACCAGACCATCAGGGTGCATTGTTCTGATCTTGTGGGAAATCTTTTCCAGGTTCAGCGCGTGCACAGGGGTTTTTAGTGTACCGTAGATATAGATATCATGCACATCCAGGCGTTTGGTCAGTTGATGTCCAATATACGGGCCGAGACAGTCTCCTGTTACACGGTCACTTCCAATGCAAAGAAAGACCAGTTCTGACCATTTGCCAGGGTAATGAAGGATGCATTTATTTAGAAAAGAAGCAATTTCCTGTGGGGAGTTATTTTTTTGAGAGTCTACATAAAATACCATACGGTCCTCCTGCTGATTTTTGTGCCATGCATTTAGAAATATTTTCCATAATGATGCCTATGTTTCATCATATCCGTTTCACAGAGAAATTATGCACAGCGCAAAATCTGTCGCCAAATTCTTGAAAATCTCTCTTACAAAGTGCTAAAATCCGCAATTTGCCTGTGCTATTCTGATACCCGAAGGGGTGATGAGATATGATAGAAGTAATCTATAAGGACGAATCTCAGGATACAAAAAAACGGTGAAGAACCGTTTGGATTACCCAGGAATATACGTCAGATCGGTCTTGTACGTGATGATTACAAGATCTATATGGAGGACTATGTATACACATTTCTGGTAAGGCTTGCCAGGGCAGAGGGGACAGCGGGAGAGCCGATGGCCAGAGTGGCAGTTCTTACAGGGGAGATTAAATGGCGCGCTCAGACAGCTTATCTGTTTATAAAAGGAGCTGTTATGGCAGCAGATATGGATGCAGCGCCGGATCACATTGATTTTTCAGGAGAACAGTGGAAGCGGATTCAGGAAGATCAAAAGAAATATTTTGAAAATCAGGAAATCGTGGGATGGTTCTTTTCCCAGCCGCAGCTCGTGATGGAAGTGTCTGAGCTGATGACGAAAATACACATGAAGCATTTTGGCGGGGAAAAAGTTTTGATGCTCATGGAACCGCTGGAGAGAGAGGATGCATTTTTTCATTATGAGAATAACGGGATGGCACATCTCGGAGGATATTATCTCTATTATGAAAAGAATCCCAGTATGCAGACCTATATGATTGATAAAAATAAAGAACTTCAGCCAGAGATGCAGGAACATTATGCAGATCAGGCGGTAAAAGATTTTCGGAAAATAATTACAGATAAAAAGGAAACAAAGAAGGAGTCAGCAGCTCCTTCTGTTTTTTCATATGGGCTGACTGCATGTCTGGCGCTTGCGGTACTGACTGTAGGTGTAAATTTTTACAAAGGCTATCAAAAGACAGAAACATCCGGAAAAGAGGCTGCAACAGTTTCTTCGGTAATAGTTGAGGAGATAACGCCATCGCCGACAGTTGCGCCTACCTCCCAAATCGAGATTTCAGAGTCACCGACAGTCATAAAAAAAACCAGAACAAGATTCAGCAATGCAGGATGAGAATGTAGATAAAGCAGAACAAGATTCAGTATCACAAGTTAAAAATACAGATAGAACAGAACAAGATTCAGTATCACAGGTTGAAAATGCAGATAAAACAGAACAAATTTCAGCAGCACAGATTGAGAATACTGACAGAACAAAACAGATCTATCAGCAGGAAGCAGATGAACGTAAGGCACAAAAACGTGTCAGAGAAGCTGCCGAAAAAGAGAACAGTAAAGCCGCAGCCGGGACAACGCACGAGTCCTATGTAATCCAGCCGGGGGACACACTTTTTCAGATTTGCATGGACAGGTATGGAAACATAGAAGCTATCAGTCAGGTCTGCCAGCTGAATGGAATATCAGCAGACGAAATCATTTATCCCGGACAAGTAATTGTATTACCTTAGAAAACTGTGCTATAATAGAGGACAAAATTGAACAGCAAATGAATGATTCGCTGTTCGTTTGTAGCAGGGCGAACAGTAACTGACAAATATAGATGAGAAATAAGGTAAGAACTAAAATGGCAAATACATTTAAGAAAATGGTAAAAAAGCATAAAAGAAAAACTTATGGCAGAGAGAAACAAGCAGGCAAAAGAACAGGGAATGTCTGGTGATGAATTCGTGGATGATTATGAACGCAGATTATCTCGCCATAAAAGAAATATAGTAAAGAGAACAGTCGCTGCAGTGGTAACGATTGCTGTTGCCGTAACAGCTGTGGGATTTTATATAGAAAAGAGAAGTTATCATTCTTATAAAGTGGTTCAGTCCAGTGAGCAGGAAGATGTCGTGTCCACAAATTATGTGGAAATAGATGGAGATATTCTTAGATATAGTCCGGATGGGGTTTCACTTGTTTCGGACAAAATGAGTACTCTCTGGAGTGAAACTTATCAGATGCAGAATCCAATCGCAGATGTCAATGGAACTTGTGCTGTGATCGCAGATAAAGACGGAACAACCTTAGAAATTTATGATAAATCCGGAAAAACGGGCAGTGTGACAACATCTTACAGTATCATTAAAGCGCGAATATCTAAAAGTGGTCTTGTTGCGGCGATTCTGGACGGCGGAGATGATACCTGGATTGATTTTTACAGTACAGACGGAAGTCTTATTGCGGAAAATCAGACAAAAGTAGATGATCCTGGATATCCGTTGGATATTGCTGTATCTGAGGATGGTGTAGTCATGATGGTGGCGTATCAGTTTGTGGATGGAAGTGATACTACCAGTTATGTAGCTTTTTATAATTTCGGAGATGTTGGACAGAATGAGGATGATAGAATCGTCAGTGGATATAAATATGAAGGCGTAGTGGTACCGCAGATTCAGTATCTCGATAATAATCGTTCTGTAGCACTTAAGGATAATGGCTTTACGCTCTATCAGGGGAGCCAGATTCCCAAGGAAGTAAAGACTGTAGAAGTAGATAAAGAGATTGTCAGCACGTTTTATGATAATGATATGATCGGGCTTGTTTTCAAGAATGACAGTAAAGACAAACAGTATACAATGGAAGTATACACCACAGACGGCAAACTGAAATTTAAAGAAGATTTTAATATTCCGTATACAACTATCAAAATGAGCGGCGGAAATATTCTAATGTATAACAGTTCTCAGATGTGTGTGATGAACAGCAGAGGCGTTCAGAATATTGGGTAAGTGTAGATGGAACCATCAAGATTTCTTTAAAATCGGATGGAACAGATATCTTCTCGTTCTGGACAGCGGTGTAGACGTGATCAAACTGAGTTAGGAGGCACTGAATGACTTTAACATGGGCAGGAGTTATTGCCGTATTTTTTTTAGGTCACTGGCCTGCGTCAGAGGATATAAAGGGGATTGATAAGAGAAATTGTTTCCCTTATATGTGTGTTTCTGTCAATGTCTCTTGTATGGTTTGTGAATCCATATGTGAATCAGTTTATCCGTGAGAC
>ENA-OQKD01000275-OQKD01000275.1-human-gut-metagenome-genome-assembly--contig:-NODE-275-length-14278-cov-2.853226_pt1 | contig 14278 bp, 16 predicted proteins | sample MGYA00242775_ERZ504792 | MGnify/ENA primary metagenome ERZ504792 (study PRJEB26092, sample SAMD00036401) | human gut metagenome | host: Homo sapiens | study: EMG produced TPA metagenomics assembly of...
ACAATAAAGAATTGTGAGAAAGGACAGCGCGGTAAATGATGAGCAACAAGATAAATGTACCGTTTTCGCCGCCGGACATTAAAGAGGAAGAAATACAGGAAGTCGCCAGAGCTTTGCGAAGCGGATGGATCACAACCGGACCAAGGACCAAGGAATTTGAAAAACAAATTGCAGAATATGTTGGAACAAAACGGGCAGTCTGTCTGAACTCTGCAACAGCATGTATGGAAATGGTACTTCGTGCAATGGGAATCGGTGCGGGAGATGAAGTGATCACAACTGCATATACTTACACAGCAACCTGTAGTGCAATTTGCCATACAGGGGCTGTGCCGATCCTTGTGGATACTTTGCCAGATTCCTATGAAATGGATCCGCAGAAGGTGAGAGAAGCTGTTACGGAGCGAACAAAAGCGGTTATTTGTGTAGATCTTGCAGGAATTGTGTACAGCAAGTACGATGAGATTTTTAAAATAGCAGAAGAGAAAAGAGCACTTTTTCATGCAGGCTGCGAACGGCAGAAAAAACTGGGCAGGATACTGGTTATGGCGGATGCGGCACATGCATTTGGAGCATCACACGAACATAAGATGTGCGGCCAGATCGCAGACTTTACCTGTTATTCTTTTCATGCCGTGAAAAATCTGACGACAGCGGAGGGCGGTGCCCTTGTATGGTCAGAGCAGATCGAACAGGCGGGGATAGACGGAGAGGAACTCTATAAAGAATTTATGCTGCTCTCCCTCCATGGACAGTCTAAAGATGCATTGGAAAAAACAAGAGCCGGAGCCTGGGAATATGATGTGATCGCACCTTACTTCAAATGCAATATGACAGATATTACAGCGGCCATCGGCCTGTCACAATTGAAACGTTATCCGGAAATTTTGCATCGAAGAAGAAGTATCATAGAAAGATATGATGAAGCATTTAAGCAGTACCCGATTCAGGTTTTGAATCATTACGATACGGACCATATTTCCAATGGACATCTGTATTTGACAAGATTGCCGGGAAAGACAAGAGAAGCGTGCAATCAGATCATTTTGCAGCTTGCAGAGCAGGGAATTGCCAGCAACGTGCATTATAAGCCGCTTCCGCTATTGACGGCTTACAAGAATATGGGATTTCAGATGGAAGATTATCCCAATTCTTATCGGATGTTTGAGAACGAGATCACACTTCCGCTGCATACGTGTTTAAGTGATGAACAGGTTTCGTATGTGACTGAAAAATTTACAGAAATATTGAGGAAAAATCAGTAATGATAAAATGGGAAAACTTACCGGAGCGAATCAAAAATGAAAAAACTTATCCATATTATGAACTGCTGCAGCAAAAGAAAATACAAATTTTATGGAAAAGGGTTCTTGATTTTTTTTGTGCGGTTGTTTTGACTGTACTCCTATCTCCGGTGATGCTGCTGATTGCAGCGGCCATTAAACTGGATACGAAAGGACCGATCTTTTACAGGCAGACACGTGTCACCAGATATGGGATGACCTATCGAATTTTTAAATTTCGAACCATGATTACAGGTGCAGATAAAAAGGGGCCGCTTGTCACCAGCAGTCAGGACGATCGTGTGACAAAAGTTGGAAAACTGTTACGAAAAATTCGTCTGGATGAACTGCCGCAGCTGTTGAATGTGTTAAAAGGTGAGATGAGCTTTGTGGGAACACGGCCGGAAGTTGAGAAATATGTCGATCAGTATTCGGAGGAGATGATGGCGACGCTGTTTCTCCCGGCAGGTATTACATCCTATGCAAGTATTATGTATAAAGATGAAGATGAACGGATTGGCGCATATCAGAAACAAACCGGAAAGAGTGTGGATGAAATTTACAGAGAATATATTCTTCCGGAAAAGATGAAGTACAATCTGAAATATCTGAAGGAATTTAGTATCTGGAGAGATATGAAGCTGATGCTGATGACAGTAGCAGCGGTTTTAAAATAGCAGTTTGGAAGAGGAATGAGAATGAGCAAAGTAGCAGTGATTACCATGGGAGTAAAATTGGACGGCGAAAAAGGATACACAAGATTTCGGTATTTGTGTGAATTTCTCGTGAAAAAAGGATACGAAGTAGATCTGATCACGACTACCTTTCAACATTGGGAAAAAAAGCAAAGGGATCTGGAATCTGTTGACCAGAAAAGCTACCCATTTGGGATCAAATTTATATATGAGCCGGGATATCGGAAAAATATCGATTTGAGAAGAGTAAGAAGTCATAAAATTGCAGCAGAAAATTTAAGAAAGTTACTGGAAAAAGAAGGGGACTATGATCTGATCTATGCAGAAATCCCTCCAAATGACGTGGCACTTGCAGCGGCAGAGTATGCGCATCGAAACAAGATCCCGTTTGTGGCAGATGTAAACGATCTCTGGCCGGAAGCAATGCGTATGGTTTTTGATATTCCGATCGTCAGCGATCTTTTATTTTATCCGCTCAAAAGGGATGCAGAAAAGGTGTATTCGCTGACATCCGGTGTCATTGGAACATCGGACGAATATCGTGACAGACCGTTTTTAAATCAAAAGCGGGATGTGTTAAAGGAAACGGTATATGTTGGAAATGAAATTTCCGTATTTGACAGAGAAGCAGAACAGCATGCGGATGAAGTACAAAAAGAGGAAGGCACATTTTGGGTGACATATGCAGGGACAATTGGAACGAGCTATGACATTCGTACCATGGTACTGGCTGCAGAGGAGTTGATGAAGCAGGGAAAAACGAAGATCCGGTTTCAGATACTGGGAGACGGTCCGACGAGAGAGATGCTGGAAAATCTGGCAAAAGAGCGCAAGATCCAAAATGTAAAATTTACAGGATATGTGCCGTATGAACAGATGGCGGCATATCTGGTGAAATCAGATGTTTTGATCAATTCGTTTGTGCGAAAGGCACCGCAAAGTATTGTCACGAAAATCGGAGATTATCTGGCGGCGGGAAAACCGATGATCAATACGTGTATGAGTCCGGAATTTCGAAAGAAAGTGGAGCAGGACGGATTTGGGATCAATATTGAGCCAGAAGACGTCAGGGAGCTGGTAAATGCCGTGGAGTGGATGTACGAAAATGAGGCAGAAAGAAACGACATGGGAAACCGGGCAAGGAAGATTGCAGAAGAACAGTTCGACCGACCGGTATCCTATGGGAAAATAGAAGCAATGATCAGCAGTCTGATCACAAAGAGAAAGTAAAGGCAGGATAAAAATGAGACCGGTATTTAGTGTGGTGATGCCAACATATGGTGTAGAAAAGTATATTGAGAAAGCAATCCGAAGTGTTCAGGCACAAACATTTGAAAACTGGGAGCTGCTTGTGATTGATGATTGTACTTGTGATCAAAGTGCAGAGATTGCCTGCGAAATTGCAAAAACAGATTCTCGTATCCGCATCGTACATCACGAAATAAACCAGGGGCTTAGTGCTGCAAGAAACACAGGGATCCAAGAGGCAGTCGGAGAATATATCTGGTTTATGGATCCGGATGATTGGGTGGAACCGGAATTGATGCAGGCTGTAGCGGCATCGTTGGAGAAAAACCGTGCAGAAATGGTTCTGTTTGGACTGCAGGAAGAGTATTATGCTCCGGACGGACACCTGCAGTATTCCCATCCGATCTCTCCGACAGAACAGTATTTTACCACTCAGGAAACACTGCGGAAAGAGTTCATCCGGCTGGAGCAGCAGACGCTGTATGGATATGCCTGGAACAAATTTTATAACCTGGATTATCTGAGATCACAGAATCTGTGGTATACCGATGTGAAATTGATCGAAGATATCAAATTTAATGTCGAATATTGTATGAATATTCAAAGAATGAATCTATTGGCAATCACACCGTACCATTATGCAAAACGAGTGGAAATGAACCTGACAAACAAATTTGTGGAAAATTATTATGAACTTCACGAATGGAGAATTGCGATGATACTCAATCAGTATCGCAGCTGGAAGCTTGATAATGAGAATGTACGGGCAATACTGGGCGGATTGTATGGAAGATATATTCTTTCCGCACTGCAGAGAAACTGCAGCAAAGAAGCAAACATGTCATATAGGATGCGAAAAAAATGGTGCAGGAATTTGTTTGAAAGACCTTTGTTCCGGGAATTGATACCGGGAGCGAAAGCGAAGGACAGCTTCAGTTTAAAAATTGCATTGAGATGTCTGAAATGGAAACAGGTTGGGCTCTGTCTGGTTTTAGGAAGAGGAATCTATCTGGTCAGAGAAAAGATGCCGGTACTTTACTCCAAAGTCAAGGCAGAAAGGTAAAAAATGATGACACGATTAAGGCGATACGAAGAGAACGTAGAATTGATCTTTAAAATTTTATATTTCCTGCTCGCAGCAGGAACATTTTGCCCGTTCATTTACGATTCATCGCTGCAGCCAATTCTGGTGAAAATGGTGCTGGGAGTTGGAGGGATTCTTCTATTTCTCCGGGCAGCGGATTGGAAGCATTACATTCGTATGCCGGGACTGTCGTGGATGGCGTTGTTCGTTCTGAGTTTTCTATTGTCCTCCTTTATGAACAGAAGATATGGAATGTCTGAAAATTTCAAATGGATGATCTGGATGATCTTGCAGATGGGATGTTTGTATACTTGTAAGCTGGATCGGAGCAGGGAATCTTATGAGAAGGAATTTCGGATTTTATCCCATGTGATGCTGGGGTACAGTATGATCGCAGCAATATGTTCTTTCTGGCAGCTGCTTCAGGGAACCGCACTGAAGTGGATCACACAAAGTGGTGAAGTCATGCTGTCAGGATACCACTGGGGAAGGCTGTGGGGCATTTATACCGATCCAAATTACGGTGCAGGATTTCATGCCCTTTGTACATTGATGGCGTTGTACTTTTTTGGAATGTAAAAAAATGGTGGAGATACATCTATCTGTTTCCAATGCTGCTTTCTGTGCTGTACATCGGATTTTCAGATTCCAGAACCAGTGCATTGATGTTGTGCGCAGGATGTGGTGCGTATTTTCTGTTCACTCAGATACAGTCAGCAGATAAGAAGGACAGAACAAAGCGGGGGATTGCAGGAGGGCTGATGATCGCAGCGGCAGTGATCCTGGTATTTTCCGGAATGCATCTCATGAAAAAAGCATACAATCAGCAGCAGGTACCTGTGGCAGAAAATACGCAGGCGGTGGATCCGGTGCAGAAACCACAGGAGATACAAACCGGGAGAGAACAGGATCTGCAGAAGGACGTCAGCAATGGCCGGATTCAGCTCTGGAAAAGCGGTATTGAGATCTGGAAGACATCTCCGGTATATGGAACAGGGTATTCCACGGTGGTGGATTATGCAAAGGAGAACGTAAAAGGAACATACATTATAGAAAATTCGCAGGGAGATTACCACAATCTCCATAATCAGCTGATCAATGTGCTGGTGTATCAGGGAAGTATCGGGGCAATTTTGCTTGTAGGGATGTTTCTCTATTTTTGCCGGTATATTTGGAAAGCATTTCAAAAATCCGGGATAAGAAATTACGACGGGATGCTGTTATGTTCCATTTTGATGATATTGATCGCAATGATGTTTTTACTGGAAGGGTTTTATACCAATTCGCCGGGAGCATGTATATTCTGGGTATTTGGCGGATATCTGATCCATGGAATTTATCAGGATCAAGAGCAGACAGTGAAATAAAGGATGTAGTTTATGAAGAAGAAAATACTGGTCGGATATATTATGGATGGAACATCCGGAGGCATTGATCGCTACCTGCTTCGATTTATAGAGCAGGTATGGGAAGAAGACATTCAGATTGATTTTTTGAGTGACCGCAGTGCATACGAGCTGAAGAAAAGATTAGAAAAATATAAAAGCAGAGTGTTTCAGGTATCCAGTTTATGGCATCCTGTGACACAGTATCGGCAGATGCAAAAGATTATCCAAGAGAACGGGTATGATGTTGTATATTTGAATATTTCAACAGCAATGGATTTTATTGGCGCAAAAGCTGCAAAAGATGCCGGTGTGAAGGAAGTGATCCTTCACAGCCATTCGGGTGGAAATGACTGTGGGAATGTCTGTAAAAGACTGTTGTATGACGTACTGCACAAAATCTGCAGAACCTTTTTATTCCGTCTCGGAACACGGCATTATGCCTGTTCGAAATCAGCGGGATACTGGATGTATCCCAAACGAATCGTAGAATCCGAAGCATTCCAAATATTGTATAATGCAGTTGATATGGAGTATTACCGGTATGATGAAGAGATGAGAAAACAAGTGCGCATGGAAATGCAGGTTCCCCGGACAGATACGTTGGTTCTCGGACATGTTGGAAATTTCTGTTATCAGAAAAACCAGGAGTTTCTGGTTCGGGTGATGGCTGAGGTTTTAAAAAGATGTCCCAATGCCCGGTTATGGTGCCTTGGAAAAGGGGAAAATGAGCAAAAAATCCGAAAATTAGCACAAAAGTTTCATATAGAGGAACAGATACGGTTTCCGGGACAAAAAGAAGACATCGGATCTTATTATCAGGGAATGGATGTTTTTGTACTGCCCTCCAGATTTGAAGGACTTCCTCTTGTAGGGATAGAGGCACAGTGTATGCAGCTACCGTGTGTATTTAGTGATGCGATTACAAAAGAAGTTCAGATACAGGATCACTGTGTGTTTTTAAGCCTGCATAAATCACCGGAAATCTGGGCAGAAGAGATTTTAAAAATATCCAGGTATGACAGAACGCAGGTGCAGATGACAGAACAGATGAAGTGCTATACATTGGAAGAGCAGAGAAAACAGATGAGGAGATGGATATGTCTTTGGTAAGTATTATCGTTCCGGTATATAATGTGGAACCATACATTGAAACGTGCATACAAAGTCTGATTCGGCAGACCATGGGGAACATAGAAGTGATTCTTGTGGACGATGGTTCGACAGACCGAAGCGGTGAGCTTTGTGATCAATACGCCGAAGCAGATGAAAGAATCCGGGTCATACATAAACAGAACGGTGGGCTGAGTTCCGCAAGAAATGCCGGAATTTCGGCAGCGAAGGGGGAGTATCTGCTGTTTGTGGACAGTGATGATTATGTGTCTGCAAGCCGTGGTGGAAAAAGTCGGTGTCATGTGCAGAACAGAATCAGGCAGATGTGGTTGCTTTGACTATCAGGAAATCGAATTGTGCAGCGAGGAAACAAACAAGAACATCTGCATTGCCTGCCGGGCAGGTCATCCATGCAGAGAGTGTTCCACAGCTTCTGCTGATCACTCCATCTGCATGTAACAAGCTGTATAAACGCAGTTTTTGGGAAATGACACAGATTGTCTATCCGGAGGGAAGAAACTTTGAAGATCTGTCAGTCATTCCGCGGATTTTGCTGCAGGCGGGACGGGTCGTATATTTGGAAGGAGATCCTTTGATTTTTACGTGCTCAGAGTAGGATCGATTATGCGGAGCGGAGCTTTTGAAAAGGGCTGGGAAGAGCGAAGAAAAGCAATTTCGGATGTAAGCAATCTGCTGGAAGAAAAAGGGATGGAACAACAGTACAAAAAAGAGCTGGAATATCTGGCATTTGAGCATTTATATTTTGTACCATCCAAAGAAGTGGTGTTAAAAGACAGAAACAATCCGTGCCTGAAAGAGTGGAGATCGTATTTGGATCTTCAGTATCCGGATTGGAAAGAGAATCCCTATATCCGACAGTTATCAGGAAAAGACAAAATCCTTTTATTGCTGCTCAGGCACAGATGCTATGCAGGAATGTGCATGTTGTCTGTACTGCGAAAAGGGATGGACAGGCTGAAAAACAAGTAACAGGAGATAAGAATGGAAAAAGTGTTAACAGTTGTGATTCCATCGTTCAATGTGGAAAAGTATTTGCGTCAGACGTTGGAATCCTTGAGAAATGAAGAGATTCTGGAAGATGTGGAAGTGTTGATCGTAGATGATGGTTCAACAGACGGCACAGCAAAGATTGGAAAAGAATATGAGAAACGTTATCCGCAGACCTATCGGGTGATTTCCAAAACAAACGGAGGACACGGTTCAACAATCAATTGCGGGATCGAACAGAGCAGAGGAACATTTTTCAAAGTCGTGGATGGAGATGACTGGGTCAATACAGAGGCATTGATCGAAGTGGTGCGCAGACTGAAAACATGCGGGGCCGACTATGTGGTGACAGATTATTGTGAAGTGAATGATAAGACAAAAGAGCAGGTGAGAAAACAGTTTCCTGCATTGGATGTCTGCAGAGAAATCCGATTTGAAAATGCGGCAGAGAAGGTGCAGATACCTATGCATGCGCTGATCATCAGAACGGATCTTTTAAAAACACATCAGATCCGTTTGGATGAACATTGTTTTTATGTGGATGTGGAGTATGTGCTGTTTCCGGTACCATATGTGGAAACCGTTGTATATTATCCGGAGCCTGTTTATATGTATCGTCTGGCACAGGAAACACAAAGCGTGAGCATCCGGGGATATCAAAGACATATACAAGATCATATCCGTGTGATTTTTCATCTGAGCCAATTTTTTGAGGAATACCGGGAAAATGCAGGAAATTCAGAAAAAACGGCGTATATTGCCAGACGGATCGCACAGATGATCGGAGATCAGGTTACCATTTTTTTGAGCTTTCCGGAGGAAAATACGGAGACACAGAAACAGTTTCTGGAGTTTGACAGACAATTGAGGAAAACGAGCAAAACGATCTATGAGCTGTCCGGAAGAGAAAGTGGGACACTTCGCCTTTTGAGAAGAACCGGATTCAGGGGGTATCGGCTCATCCGGAAACTGGCAAGAAAGAGAAACAATATGGAGGAATAAATGAAGATACATTCTGTCAAATACAATTTTATCATGAATGCGATTCTGACAGTGGCGGGAATCATCTTTCCGCTGATCACATTTCCTTATATTTCCAGAGTGCTTCTGGTAGAAGGAAGTGGAAAAGTAGCATTTGCGACATCTGTGGTCACATATTTTACAATGTTTGCCTCCTTGGGAATCCCGACATATGGGGTTTCGGCATGTGCGATTGTAAGAGACAACAAAGAAAAACCTCTCCAAGACCGTTCAGGAACTGTTGATCATCAGTGGAGGAACACACTTCTGACGTACATTGTGTTTGGAAATTTTCCCGTGTTTGTTAATACCGGAGTTTTGCACAGGAGCGAACACTGCTTCTGATCGTTGGACTTGGGATCGGACTGAACACCATAGGAGTGCAGTGGCTGTATAATGCACTGGAACAGTATTCTTACATTACAACCTGTTCAATCTTATTTAAAGTGATCGGGATGATCCTGATGTTTTTACTGGTGAAAGAGAGCTCAGACTATCAGATTTACGGAGGCGTATATGTCATCGCATCCTTTGGATCTTATGTGCTGAACTTTATCTGTCTTAGAAAGTTTGTGACATTTCAGAAGACTGGTACCTATCAGTTCAAACAACATTTGAAGCACATCATGGTATTTTTTGCCATGTCAGCCGGTGCAAGTATTTACCTGAATCTGGATGTTGTGATGTTGCGTTTTTTGCAGAGCAATGAAGCGGTAGGATATTATAATGCAGGAATTAAGGTAAAGACAGTCCTGGTGACATGTGTGACATCGCTTGGAACCGTGCTGCTGCCAAGATTATCCTATTATATTGAGACAGCGGCTAAAAAAAGCGTTTCAGCTGATGGTGGAAAGGCATTCGGTTTGTATTGTTGCTGCAAGTGCAGTGACCGTATAGTTTTAGTATTTTTTGCCAGAGAATCCATTTTGCTGCTCTCAGGTGAGGCGTTTCTGCCTGCAGTCGGTCCGATGATGATTTTAATGCCCACGGTGCTTTTGATCGGACTTTCCAACGTCACTGGAATTCAGATTCTGACTCCAAATGGACGAGAACGGGAAGTCATGTATTCCATCTGGGGTGGTGCGATTCTGGATTTTGTGCTGAATCTGATCGTGATTCCTAAATTTTCAGCAAATGGAGCCGCTTTGTCAACACTTTTGGCAGAAGGGATGGTTCTTCTGCTTCAATGTTGGTTCTTGAGAGATGTGTTGTGGAGTTATATCCGGCAAGTACAATGCTGGAAAATCGTAATTGCACTGGCAGTGGCATCCGTAATGACGATTCCTGTTAAGATATGGATCGATTCCGGAGTGTTTGTAACACTTCTTGTATCGGCAATCGTATTTTTCGGAGGATATGCAGTGGTTCTTCTGCTCCTGAAAGAACCTTTTGTATCTGAAATTCTAAACTCGGGGATTCATGCGATTGTCCGAAAAAAATAGACGATGAAAAGAGAGAGATACAGATAGAGTGAGGGAAAATATGAAAGAGAAGTTACTGGAAAATAAAAAGAAAGTACTGGAAAATTTATATCTGACAGTGTTTGCGGTGTTTTGCCTGTATTTCTTTATGTGGACAACAACTTTTTGGGTGTCATGGCCAGATTTTTTTGTCAGTGATCTTCGAACGGTCATGATTGCCTTGATCGTAGTAAAGGCAAGTGTGAGCGAAAAAAAATCCAATTGGAAAGAGCTTGTCTTTGAAATTGGTTTGATCGCAGTATTTTTGGCAGTAAAAAACAGAAATGGACAAGAAATTCTGCTGGATACATTGCTTTTGATTTTGGGAGCCAAAGAAATCGCGTCAGAAAAGTTGATTCGTGTGTATACCGTGACGATCGCAACCGCATTGTTTGTAACCATCGGAGCCTCTTTGCTGGGAATCATTGAAAATCTGTCCTATGCACAGCCGGGAAGAATGACCAGAATGGCATTTGGAATCGGTTATCCGACAGATTTCGGGGCACACGTACTCTTTTTATTACTCTGCTATTTTTATTTGAGAAGAAAAAAAACTACAATATGTGGAATTGGCAATTACGGTTCTGATCGGCGGACTGATCTACATTTTTTGCGGAGCAAGAACAAATGCGTTGTGTATCTGGCTGTTGGCAGGTGTCCTTTTCTATACCAAAATCAGAAGAGACGATGCAAAAAAAGGAAAAAAGAGTATGAGATGGCATCATGGTTTTCTGGTCTGCTTGCATCGGCAGGAACCATCTGTGCTGCGGGAATCCTGATTTTATCGATGCTTTATACAAAAGGAAGCAGTATATTTTTGAAACTGGACTCAATCTTGAGTCAGCGGCTTTCTTTTTCCAAAAAAGGGATGGAGGTCTATGGATTTTCCATATTCGGACAGTATATTCCCATGCAGGGCAATGGAGGAAGTACAGAGACACCATTGAATTACTTTTTCCTGGACAGTTCCTATATTTCCATTTTGCTGCAGTATGGTCTGATCATGTTCGTGATGATTCTCATTTTGTGGGGGATCATCGGATTGAGAGCAAGAAAAGAAAAAGACTGGGTGCTTTTGTGGATTCTTGCGATCATTGCATTTCAGAGTATTATGGAACAGCATTTGCTGGATATTTCATATAATCCATTTCTTTGGATTTTGTTTGCAGAAACAGGAAAGAAAAGAAAACAGAAAAAAATAAGTGGAGCAGAGAAGAATATATGAAAAAAATGGAAAAAAAATGGCCTTTTGTTTTCAATGGCATCGTCATATTCTGTTTGATCCTGCTGATTCTGGGAATGCGCTGGCAGGCGAAAAAGGAAGAGTCAGAAGTATTAAATGTTACAGAAAGTCTTCAGAAAGAAAGTGAGATCACTTCTTTTTCAGAGGAAGAAGAGGCAGTGTTATATATGTTGAGTGCCTTGAAAAAGAACGACCTTGATATGGCACTTAGAGGATGTGCAATTGATGAGACAGCTCTGCAGATCAATTTTGTAAAGACAGCAGAGGAACTCCCGGGGATGCAGCTTATAGATCTGCCGGCTCCAACATCAGATTATTCGTATTATTTTCCGCTTACATCGGCAGAAATGACCAAAGCATATATTGAGCAGTTTGAAGAATTGTCGACAGAAATTCCGGAGATAGAGACGTTGGAAGTGCTGGAGATTGCAGAGAAAAAGGAGAAAGAACGAGAAGAACAGCTGGCAGAGTGTCTGGCGGCTCAGGAAGTCAGTGAACTGGAAATTTATGTGAAATGTGGGGAACAGAGTTACAGACTGGGGTTTACGGCAGTACAATATGAGAAAAACTGGAAAATCCATTCACTAAAAGAAGGGCTTCTCTATGAAACGGATATACCTGCCTGTGTGCAGATGGAAGAGATGCGCGAGGCAAAAAAAACGTATGTGCTTCCAAATCAGCTGACAGGTGCCAATTATTTTCAGGCGATGCCAATTTCAGAAAAAACACCGCAGCGGGCAGTGGAGCAGTTTATTTATGCAATTGAAAAGGGGGATCTGACAAGAGCGCTGGCGTTTGCAACAACAGAATCCAGTCAGGATACATCCCCGGAACTGTTGAAAAAACAGGGAGAATATGCAAAAGAGTTAAAAACAATGCTGTATGGATTTTTAGGTACGGAAGATGCAAGATTGTACGGGAAAAGCGAAGAACAGCTGAATAAGCTGCGCGGAAAGTTGAACCCGGAATATATGGTATATCTGGATTTGATCAAAGTGATTCCAATAGAAACTGAGGAAAATACAGAGACAGTCAAACAATATGCCGGATTATATTCATACAACGGGAAAAATTATCTGACAGGCTATACCCTTTGCAGACAGGAGGATGGATGGCAGATTCAGTCATTGAGTGCACCGGCACTGTCTCTTGAATCCGGAGAAGTGATGCGGCTGTCAAAAGAAGAAAGCCGAAAAACATCCGAGCAAAGTGTGTTAAAGGCAGAAAAAAATGAAAGATAGACAATCAAAGGAGAAAACATGGATCAGAAAAAAGTAGTTGATTTTTTAGGAATACAGCTGAACAACCTGACGGCGGAGGAGATTTTGGATCATGTAGATCAGTGTATTGCACAGAGAAAAATCTGCCAGATCGTCGGAGTGAATGTGGATCAGGCGCTGCGGGTGATCGAAAATCCCGTTTCTAAAAAAATATTTGAGGATGCGGAAATCGTATTTACAGATGGAAAACCGATCATTTGGATGGCAAAATGGTTAAAACGTCCAATCGTTGAAAAAATTTCAGGTCCGGATTTAATGGAATTATTGTGTGAACGGGCTGCGAAAAAAGGATACCGGATATTTTTGCTGGGAGCAGGTCCGGGAGTAGCCGCAAATGCAGCCAAAAATCTGGAACAAAGATATCCGGGATTTCAGTGTGCAGGTACCTATTCCCCACCGATGGGGTTTGAAAAAGATCCAAAGGAGATGGAAAAAATCATCTCAATGTTAAAAGAATCTCAGGCAGATCAGCTTTTTGTGGGAATGGGTTCCCCGAAGCAGGATATTTTCATTTATGAAAATATGCAAAAATATCAGATTCCTGTGTCCTATTCTATGGGAGCGGCATTGGATTTTATCGGAGGAAGTGTAAAACGTGCGCCGAAATGGATGTGTGATCATGGGTTGGAATGGCTGCATCGCTGTATGACAAATCCAAAGCGTCTTGTAAAACGATATGTGGAAGATCTGCGGATTTTCTCTTATTACAGAAAGTTCCGCAGACAGGAGAAAAAAGCAGGTCGTCTTTAAAAAGTCGTGCCTGGGAAAGGAATTTGGCAGATATGATAAAAGTACTGGTGGTCGAAACGACAAAGTGTGGATATGATGGAATCACAAATGTGATCAAAAATTATTTTTTATATCAGGAAGATCCCGAAATCCAGATGGACCTGGTGACGATCAATGAAGCTGTTCCGGAATTGAAAACATTTTTGGAACAAAAAGGCCGGAGAAACTATCAATTGCCCTACCGGAATCGAAATCCGCTGAAATATGTGATGAAGCTGCGAAAAATCCTGAAAGAAGGAGGGTATCAGATTATCCATGTACATGGATGCAGTGGAACGATGGCAGTAGAAATGCTGGCGGCAAAATTAGCAGGGATCAAAGTAAGAGCTGCACATGCACATAGTACAGCATGTACACATACAACAAGTGACAAAATACTGCGCCCCTTCTTTTTGAAGTGGTGTAATTGCAGATATGCGTGCAGTGATGCGGCAGGAAAATGGCTGTACAAAGGGATGCCGTTTTCTCTGATTTCAAATGGGATCGATCTGGAAAAATTTCAGTATGATCCGGTTGTCAGAGAAAGGCTAAGAAACGAATATTGGGGCTGCAAGTTATACCCGTAAACAGTTAGACCAATTAACCGAATTTGTCAAGAGACCTCAGATCGGTGCGAAAGGTATGGTTTACGCCCGTGTGGAAGCTGATGGCAATGTAAAATCCAGTGTAG
>ENA-OQKD01000277-OQKD01000277.1-human-gut-metagenome-genome-assembly--contig:-NODE-277-length-14240-cov-3.461206_pt1 | contig 14240 bp, 12 predicted proteins | sample MGYA00242775_ERZ504792 | MGnify/ENA primary metagenome ERZ504792 (study PRJEB26092, sample SAMD00036401) | human gut metagenome | host: Homo sapiens | study: EMG produced TPA metagenomics assembly of...
TCAGGTTACCTAGCAACTTAGAAGAATTTGAGCGCTACATTACGGATATTGAAGCGAATTCGGATGATTTGTGAAGTTATGCGAAAAAAGTAGATGCGGCAGTGAAAGTTTTGACGTATAAATATACAATGAACGAAGAATTTAAAAGGAGATTTGTCGCTTCTTGAAGATGCAGCAGAAGATTTGAAAGAAAGTCTGGATATTTACAGATGTCTCGCAGAACTGACAGAGAAGACCTATCTGTATGCAAACAGTATGCAGACCCCTCAGAGAAAAATCCCATTCCCGAATGGGGAAACTTATGGACACTGGAGTCAGTGCCTGCCCGAGTATGAAAAAGAATATCAGGCATTTATTCAGCATGTAGAAGAAATGAAACAGGGGATCTTCCCGAAAGAAGAAACCGATGACGAGCAGATCGAACCTCTGAAAAATAGTGAATTTCACTTATTGTCGGATAACTGTGAAACATATATAATAGAAAAGGGAGCAAGTGTTTTTACCGATTATGAGTCGCCGATCCAGAATACGGCGCAGGAAGTAGCCGGATTGACCGGAATCCGATTTGGACTGGGTGAGGCCATTGAAAGCGGTGTCACCGTGAAAGTCGAATTAAAAGAGGACAGCCTGATCCTGGTCGGATATATGAATGCGAAAGGCGTAGAATGGCTGCAGGTTCCGGATCTGGAGACGAACACGCATGCAGATGACCGAGGCGGACTGGCGGTTGTATATGGTTCGGCGATCTATGCAGAAGGCTGCCCGCTGATCAATGTTCATGCTTTCCGTTATGAAAAGGGAACTCATGAGATCTACATGGGAACCGGCGGGTATACAATTGTCGGAATTGTTCCGATAGATGCACCGATCAAAGTGCGAAATGCAGGATTATCCGACAACAGTCTGGATAAACTGGATTGGCTGTATCAATAGAGAAAAGTGTGTATAGGGAGCGATGTAGAATCACAGCGTTCCCTATCCGTCTGTCTGGAAGTGGGCAAAATCTGTTACAGGTAGGGAGAAAAAACGTGAGAAAAAGAGTTTGGAAAAGTATAGAAAATTACACATTGACGAAAAAAATCCTGGTTGCATTTTTGATCGTTACCATTCCGTTGACAACAGTTTTGTTTGGAGTAACCGCATACAGTCAGAATGTCATTCAAAAAGAAGTCAGCAGATCCAATCAGACGCTTCTGGACAGTTGTATCCGTCAGATCGACACAAGACTTCAGGAAGCAGATGCTTATCTGGATAAAGTAAAATTTCGGTCATCGTCTGAGATTTCCTGGAGTTACGCGGATGAGACAGAGTATATTCTGATGCTGCAGACGCTGAGAAATCAGCTGCGCAGGGATCTGGTGTCAGCGTCTCCGGCAGATGCTTTGTTCATTTATGATTCTGCACGACAGCGAGTGATCACGACAGAATCAGAACTTGGAGAAAAACTTTCCAAAGAGGCGCTTTTCGGGCATGTTCAAAAGTTCGGACCATCGAAATCTTCCTGGCAGGTTCAGAAAGAAGATGCAGGCATGCTCATCTATAAAACCATTTATGTAAAAAGTAATATTTATATCGGAGTGATTTTTAAAGATTCCCGTCTGATGCCGGAATTAAATACGTTGGAAGAATATTCGAGTATACAGCTTCTGACCAATCAGGAGGCAGATGAAATCAGACAGAAAGAAAAGGGAGAGTATCTGGTCATTTCAGAAAAATCCAGACAGGCGCCTTTGCAGATCCGCCTGCAGATTTCCAAAAAGGCAATTTTAAAACCGTTGTATGTCATGAAAAAAATCCAGTATATTATGCCGGTATTGATTCTGGCAGTGGCGCTTTTGTATATCGGAATGCTGAAAAAAGCGGTTGTGAAGCCGATCAAAGTGTTAGAGAATGCCATGCAGCAAGTGGGAAAGGGAGATTGGGATATACGGATCGAAGAAGAATGGAAAGGCGAATTTTCCAGTATTGTCCATGGGTTTAATGATATGGTGGAGCATATCCACAATTTAAAAACTTGATACATACGACAAAAAGATCCAGCTGCAAAAAGCAGAATACCGGTATCTTCAGATGCAGATCAATCCGCATTTTTATATCAATACGTTAAACATACCTTTATAATATGTCTGTGTTAAATGAAAATGCAAATGTCCAGCAGCTGGCGATTTATCTGTCCAATCATTTCAAATATATCCAGGAGTCCGATCAGCATCTGACAGAGCTGAATAAAGAAATTCAGTATACGGAAAATTATCTTAAGATCAATCAAATGCGGTTTGGAGATAATCTGAGATATCACATACAGGTGGAACCAGAACATAACAATTATTATATTCCGATGATCACCATACAGACATTTGTGGAAAACTGTATCATGCACGGATTTAAGAAGCGGGATCAGGCATTTTTGATCGAGATTTTTGTACATCCGTGGAGTGGAAATCCCGGTCAGTATTTTGAAGTAGAGATCCAGGACAGCGGCGTGGGATTTGATGAACATTATCTGGCATGCTATGACACACAGGAGTATCCGAAAGAATTTCACCGGCACATCGGGATTAAAAATACGATCTGGCGTCTGCGGCTCTGGTATGGTGGCGACTGTAAGATTTGTTTGGAAAACCGTCCTGGCGGCGGAGCAAGCGTTCGTTTGATCCTGCCCAATGAAAGAAGAGAATTTGGAAAGAAATTTGATGGAGAAAACTACAGAGAAGGGGAACACAAAGATGAGAGAGTACAGCCTGCTGATGGTCGACGATGAGTTGTTTGCGGTACGGGGGATTACAGAAGGAATTTCCTGGGAAGAATTTGGGATCACAAAGGTATATGGCGTCTGCAATGTAAAAGAGGCAAAGACGATTTTAGAAAGAGAGAGGATCGATGTGGTCATCTCAGATATTGAGATGCCGGGGGAAAACGGTCTGGATCTGCTTACCTGGGTTTCAGAGAACTGTCCCGGAACAAAGATGTTGCTTCTGACAGCCTATGCCAGATTTGATTATGCGGCTTATGCTCTGCGCTATCAGGCGGAAGATTATCTGTTAAAGCCGGTGGTTCATGAAGAATTGAAGCAGCGGGTGAAACAGTGCCTTGAGAAGATACAGGAAGAAGAGCAGACAGAAGAAGAACTGGAGAGTCTGCGTCTGACGGTTCCTCTGCTGGTTGAAAAATTCTGGACGGACATCCTGGAGGGGCGAAAGGTGGCATATTCCAGACAGATCAAAGAACTGAGGAAATATGTGATGCTTCCGATATTTGCGGAAGAAAGGGTGACGCCGATTTTGATGGCGGCAGACACAGAAGCAGGCATGATGGAGCTGGAAGCGTGCAGCAGAAATGTGCTGCAGCAGATACAGCAGGAACAGATCGGGGTATTTGGAAGGATGACAGGGATCGTCTGGGAGGAAATGCTGCTGTTTTTTGTCTGCAAGGAGTGTTCCGCAGAAGATGTGCAGCAGCTGGAAGAAAAGATCCGAAAGATCATGGATCGTCAGCAATTTTCATTTCAGATGTATATAGGCAGAGCCGTTTTGCTTCATGAAGTGCCGGCAGTGTGCGAGTCTTTGATGATCCGGGCAGACCAGTCTGCAGAAAACAGAACCGCTCTGTATCCGGAAGGAGAAGAGCACGCAGAAGATACGGTGGAGCAGTTTCCGCAGATCGTGGACTGGATTCCGATGCTGGAGCGGGGAAAAGAGGCAGAATTTTCCGCGCAGATGGAGGAATTGTTTGAGGTATTGGAATTGAATAAGATAACCGGAAGGAAAGAACTGCGGGAACTCTATATGGGACTGTGGTACAGTTTTGCGTCCGCATCCAGAAGGAATTCTCTGGAAGGCATTTTAAGCGGATTCACAGGTTCACAAAGAAAAGTGTACCGTACGCTGGAAGAATTAAAGGATTGGACAGAAAAGATCAAGGATCGATATTTTCAGGAATTAAAGAAGAACGAAAAGAAAAATTTTGAAGTGATGGAAAAAGTAGAACATTATGTAATGGAGCACATTTCAGAAGATTTCAAGAGAGAAGACATTGCAAATGCGCTGTATTTTAATCCGTCTTATCTGTCACATATTTTTAAGGCAGAGACCGGGATTTCTCTGAATAAATTTATCAACCAGCTTCGGATCAAGGAAGCGAAGCGTCTGTTTGATACAACGAATCTTTCGGTGGGAACGGTGGCAATGGATACCGGGTATTACAATTTTTCTTATTTTTCCAAGCAGTTTAAAGAAATCTACCATATGACGCCGAGTGAATATAAAAAAACATCCGGAAACGGATAAGAAGGAAAGCTAACAAATGTGCTAGGCAGCCGGCATTTTTGTTAGCTTTTTTATTACAGAAAGAGTACAGTTAATATAGCAGATTATGTTACAAAAAGATTGAGTGGAAAAGAAGGAGAGAGTTATGCAATATGATATTACGTTTCATCCGTCCTGGTGGCATAAAAATGTAGGAATTTGTTTTTCACAGGAGTTTTTTGATGATCCCGGATACAGAATGGAATGCGACATCAAGATGAGAAAGGCATTGTATGAGCGATTTGGAGCTTATGGGATTGGAGAAAAAGATCCGAAGAAACGCCCGCTGCTTGGAACAAATCTTCTGGCAGCCGGATATTTGTATTCAGAGTTGATGGGGTGTGAGATTTTATACAAGGAAGATAATTCTCCGCAGGTAATCTGCCGGGAACTGGATGAGGAAGAAATCGAAGAGATCCCCTGTGTGGATCTTTCCAAAAGTGAAGTGTGGAATCGGACAAAGCAGCAGATCATAGATTTACAGGAAGAATTCGGCCATGTGGAAACCTATGTGAATCTGATGGGAATCCAGAATATCGCCATGGATCTGATGGGGCAAAATGTTCTGATGGCATATTATTCTGCTCCGGATGAAGTGCAGGAACTGTTCCGGAAAATTACAGATCTGACCATAGCGGTGGGCAAGGAATTCCGGAAATGTTCCGTATATAATTCTGCAGGAGTGACAGCGATCGTGCAGAAAACACAGCCGGAATGTTATCTGACTTCGAATTGTTCGGTGGAGATGATCTCCAATGAGTTGTATGAAGAGTTTCTGCTGGAGCATGACCAGAGGCTGGCAGACACTTTTGGGCACTTTGGAGTGCATCACTGCGGAGGAACGATGGAACATGTCGTGGACGGATATGCTAAAATCCGGGGCCTTACATTTGCAGAAGTGGGGGCAGGATCTGATCTGAAAACGGTACGGGAAAAGCTTCCGCATATTTGGCTGAATGCCCGGTTCAGCCCGGTAGAATTAGGAAAAGCGACAGAAAGTGAGATATGCAGTAAGGTAGAAGCACTGGCGAAAGACGGCTGCGTGGAAGAAGGAAAATTGTCTGTTTCCTGTGTGGGAATTGATGCAGATGTGACAGATACACAAATCGAGTATTTTCTGAAGGCCTGCAGCAGAATCGAAAAATAGAATCCAGATTGTTACAAAAAGGAGCAGGAAGATATGGTAAAAATAAACAGGGTTCATATGAATTATGAAAATCCGCTGATCGGAGCAGAAGAGATGCCTCAGTTTGGCTGGGAGATCGAAAGCAGCAAAAGAGATGTGGTGCAGAAATCTTATCAGCTTCAGATTTCAGAAAATGAAAAATTTGAAGAACTCGTATATGACAGTGGAGTTGTCTGGTCGGAAGAATCTGCACACATACGGCCACAGGACGTGAAATTGCAGTCAGCCAGAAAATATTTTGTACGCGTGAAGATTCAAGATCAGGTGGAAACATCTTTGTGGAGTGAGCCGGCATATTTTCTGACGGCGCTTCTGAATGAAACGTGGAGGGCGCCGTTTGTCTCTGCGGATACAGAAGAGGCCGATAAACAAAGTTCCAAAGGAACGTATGTAAGAGGTTGTTTTGAGGTGAAAAAACCGGTGCGGGAGGCGATTGCGTTTGCAACAGGCCTGGGGCTGTACCAGTTTTTTCTGAACGGAGAAAAAGTTGGAGAGGATGAAATGACTCCGGGCTGGACATCTTACAGAAAACATCTGTTGTATCAGACCTATGATGTCAAAAATTTTATTAAAAGAAGGAACCAATGTTGCAGGAGCCATGCTTGGACCGGGATGGTACAAAGGCGCCATGGGACTGACCAAGAGCCGGAATAATTACGGGGACCAGACAGGATTTGCCATGCAGATCCACATTCGATATGAAGATGGAAGTGAAGAGGATATTTTCACGGATGAACACTGGAAGGGGTGTGATTCCCCAGTTATCTTTTCTGAAATTTATCATGGAGAGATTTACGACGCATCTCTGGAAAAAGAAGACTGGTGTACTGCTGTCAGTCCAAAAGGAGAATGGAAAGATACGGTATTTGTTCCGTTTGATGTCCGTGTGATCCGGGCTCAAAACGGAGCGCGCGTAAAAATGATCGACAAAGTGGAGGCAAAACGGATTTTTGTCACTCCAAAAGGAGAACAGGTCATCGATTTCGGACAGAATATGGCAGGGCGGATCCACGTAACAGCGCACGGAAAGCCGGGAGATGTCATTTACTTAAAATGTTTTGAAGTGCTGGATGCAGATGGAAATGTGTATCTTGACAATTTAAGAGAGGCGCGGGCAGAAATGAAGTATACCTTTGGCAGGGAGGAGACGGTTACCTGGCATCCCAGGTTTACCTATATGGGATTTCAGTATGCACAGATTCTTTCTTATCCGGGCAGTCCGAAACCGGAAGATTTCACCGCGTATACCCTGCACTCGGAAATGGAACCCAAGGGAGCGCTGGAGACATCCAATCCGCTGCTGAATCAGCTGCATCACAATTTTCGTCTGGGGGATGAAAGGAAACTTCCTGGATGTTCCAACGGATTGTCCGCAGAGAGACGAACGGCTTGGATGGACCGGAGATGCGCAGATTTTTGCCGCACGGCATGCTATCTGATGAATGCATATACTTTCTATAAAAAATGGCTGCATGATCTGGAAATGGACCAGACGGAAGAAGGGGGAGTTCCGCATGTGATTCCCAACATTGAGGAAGGGCATACAGAAGATAACTGGCTGCTCAGTCAAAGCCCTCATTCCGCAGCGGCATGGGCAGATGCGGCTGTGATCATTCCATGGACACTGTATCTGATGTATGGCGATCAGGAGATTTTAAGAATACAATATGCCAGCATGAGGTCGTGGATTGAATTTATGCGGGAACATTCCGAGGACTATATCTGGAATTACAAGCTTCAGCTCGGCGACTGGGTGGCATTGGACGCTCAGGAAGGAAGTTATTTTGGAGCCACGCCAAATGATCTGACCTGTACAGCCTATTTTGCATATTCTACGGGATTGTTTGCCAAAATTGCAAAAATTCTGGGGAAATCTGAAGCCGGAGACTATGAGGTACTTTATCAGAATATTGTAAAAAAATTCCAGAATACATTTTTTGACGTGGAAGGAAATCTCACAAGTCAGACACAGACGGCACATATTGTAGCGCTGTATTTTAAACTGGTTCCCGAAGAATATGTATCCAAGATCACAGAGCGATTAAAGAGACTGCTGGAAAAAGAAAACGGCCATCTGGTTACCGGATTTGTCGGAACCCCATATTTCTGTCATGCACTCAGTCAAAATGGATGTGTAAAAGAAGCGTATGAATTATTATTGAAAGAAGATTTCCCGTCCTGGCTGTATCAGGTGAAAATGGGAGCGACTACCATATGGGAGCATTGGGACGGATTGAAGCCGGATGGAACGATGTGGAGCGCGGATATGAACTCCTTTAATCATTATGCGTATGGGGCGATCGGGGAATGGATGTACCGGGTGATGGCAGGCCTGGAGGTGGATGAAGCGGCTCCTGGATTCAAACATAGTATTATAGAACCTCAAATTGGTGGTGGTCTGGAGTTTGTGGAAGGAAGCTATCATTCCTGTTATGGGGTGCATCGGCTAAAATGGCAGGTGGATGACGATCAGGTTACGGTATCCGTACAGATTCCGGCAAATACGACAGCAGAAATCCGTCTGTCAGACGTAAAAGAACTGGTACAGACAGATGAACTGCAGTTCAGAAAAGAAGGAACATATATGACAGCCAGCACAGGCTCCGGGCATTATCGCATTCAATATATCATGTAAATACAGGAAAAGCATTTCAGACAGAAAAAATTCTGCTTGAAATGCTTTTTAACTTTGTCTTGCGAATTAATCATACCTTATAGTAGAATGAAAAGAAACACAATCCTCCGGAGGTGAGAAGATGATTCAAATTGCAATCGCAGATGATGATGCTGTATTTTTAGCTAAAATAGAAAAGTATGTAAGAAAATATCAGGAGGAAAATAACACCGATATCCAGCTGACTACATTTTCAGATGCAAAAGAACTCATCGAGGGATATCATCCTGTCTATGATATTGTAATTCTGGATATTGAGATGCCGGGGATGAACGGAATGGAAGCCGCAGAGAAGATTCGTCAGACAGATGAAAATGTTGTCCTGATGTTTATCACCAATATGATTCAGTATGCCATTCGCGGATATTCTGTGGGTGCGCTGGATTTTGTGATGAAACCTGTCAATTATTATACGTTTTCGTTAAAGCTTACGAGAGCAATCGGGCGGATTCAGAAAAACGGAAAAGAAATTTTGCTCAAACTGCAGGATTCGGTAAAAAAAGTTCCGGTGGATGCAATCTATTATGTGGAGATTCAGAACCGGATGTTGTATTATCATACCAGTGAAGGGGAATATGTGGTGCGGGGAACGATGAAAAATGCTTTGGATATGCTGTCTCCTTATCATTTTGTGAAGTGCAATCACTGGTATATCGTAAATCTGAAATATGTCACGGAAGTCCGGGACAATACGGCAGTTGTGGCAGAAAAAGAGCTGGAGATCAGTCAGCGTAAGAAGAACGCATTTTTGAATGCACTGATGGATTATGTAGGGGAAGGAAGTCACAGATGATCTGGATTGTAAATATACTGGCAACTATGATGTACCTGGGATTCGGTGTGATCTATACAGCCGGGTTTCCAAAAAGAAACATTTCGGTTATTCTATGACGTGACAGTGGCGGCGATTTTTCTCGCACAGATCGGGATGTCTTTTTTGCTTCAGGCAGAGAACTATCTTGGAGCTACGATGTGGATGGTATCCGGATATGTATTGGTATTGATCACACTGTGGAGCAATGTGAAAATGACGGCAGCAGTTGCTGCTTATTATGCAGTATGGGCGTCTTGTACGTGCTATCTCGCATATGAGCTGAGTGTGGTATTTTGCTGGATGCTTCATAAAAAGTGGGACGTTCCGCACGAGGTATTTCCGGCAGTATTGCTCCTGGTAGGCACTGTAGGAGTCGTTGTTTGCCGCTACACAGTTGCAATCTGGATTCCGGAGGACAAGAGATTTTCCATCGGACCGAGGCAGCTGACTTCAGCGCTGGTCCTGCTGGCAATGCAGGGATATTTGTTTTTGTGGTTTGTAAGACAGTGCACAGGAGGGACACACGGGTTTTTACTGGAAGGAAACTGGTTTAGTATTTTGCAGATGCAGACTTTATGTATTGTCGTGCTGTATTTACAAAATGAACTATTCAAAAAAAGTGCGATGCGGCAGGAACGGCTGGTTTCGGATCTTCTCTGGAGGCAGCAAAAAGAACATTACCGGATCACAAAAGAGAATATCGATATCATCAACCGGAAGTGTCATGATCTAAAGCACCAGATCTCTGCGCTGCGGGATATGTGTACGAAGGAAGAACGGGAAAAATATATTACAGAAATTCAGGATTCTATTCAGATTTATGAAGCGATGGTAAAAACCGGAAATGATGTGCTGGATACAATTTTAACAGTAAAAAAGTCTGATCTGTAAGGCAAATAATATTGTGGGTTTCCTGTGTGGCAGATGGAAAAGGGCTGGAGTTTCTGCATCCGGTCGACCTGTATACGATTTTCGGAAATGCCATGGACAATGCGATTGAGTGTGTGAAACATTTCAAGGAGCAGGAGAAACGACAGATTGATGTGTTGATACACAGACAGCACCAGTTTCTGATCGTGCAGATTATGAATCCGGTGGAGAGAGAACTGGAATTTGAAGATAATCTTCCAGTGACTACAAAACATGACAAAGCCTATCATGGATATGGGCTGCGCAGCATTAAAAACAGTGTTAAAAAAATATAACGGAGTGTTCCAGGTGAAGATAAAAGATGGTTGTTTTGCCTGAAGATTTTATTTCCGGTAAAAAACTAGTATTGAAAAGTTCCAATGAATTACAGACATTGGAACTTTTTTTGCACTTATGCGTGCAAAAACATCACTTAGGTAAAATTGGTTGAGTGCAAAAGCGGATATTGTTAAGATAGTATCAATGATGAAAAGCGCAATCGAACAAGTTGTGCAGGTAGAAAGGAGTCATTCAAAGAGGGAATGGTTAGAAGAAGTCAAAAACTGATGACCGGCTGGAGTTTTACAATGCCGGATAGCAATACAAGATCTGTAGATCTGCCGCATACCTGGAATGGAAAAGATGGTCAGGACGGCGGAAATGATTACATGCGTGATCAGTGTATTTATCAAAAAGTATTTACAAAGCCTGTCTTTGACAAAGAAAAGGAATGTGTATATCTCGAATTTGCAGGGGTCAATGCATCTTGTCGGGTTTGCCTTAATGGGAAGAAGATCACTTCTCATGATGGCGGATATTCTACATTCCGTGTGGAGATTACAGAGCAGCTGCAGGAAGAAAATGAACTGACTGTATATGTGGACAATAAAGTGGGAGACAGGGTATATCCGCAGAGAGCAGATTTTACATTTTATGGTGGAATCTACAGAGATGTCACACTTTTGACCGTATCAAACTCTCATTTTGATCTGGATTATTTCGGGGGACCGGGAATCCGTCTTATACCGAAGGTGAAAGGTCAGATGGGAGAATTGACTGCAGAATCTTACATAAAAGGAACATTTGAAACAGTACGATGGAAGGTTCTGGATCAGTCAGGAGAGCAAGTGGCAGATATGGATGGGGCTTCCTGTCAGATGGAGATTCCGAATGTTCACCTGTGGGATGGGATCGCAGATCCATATTTATATACGGTACGTGCAGAATTGATCCACAATGGGAATGTCGCAGACTGTGTGGAGCAGAAAATTGGGTTCCGAAGTTTTCATTTTGATTCGGAGAAGGGATTTTTCCTAAATGGAAGATCCTATCCGCTTCACGGGGTATCCCGTCATCAGGATTGGAAAGAGATAGGAAATGCGATCACAACAGAGCACCATGACAAAGATATGGCGTTGATCCGTGAAATCGGAGCAAACAGTATCCGTCTGGCGCATTACCAACATGATCAGTATTTTTATGATCTGTGTGATCAGTCCGGAATGATCGTGTGGGCAGAGATTCCTTATATTTCCGAGCATCTTGTAAATGGAAGAGAAAATACGGTATCGCAGATGAAGGAACTGATCATTCAGAATGAGCATCATCCATCCATTGTTACGTGGGGGATATCCAATGAGATTACGATCAAGGATACACACAGAAAAGACATGCTGGACAATCATCATATGTTAAACGATCTGGTGCATAAGATGGATCCATCCCGACCGACAACACTGGCGTGTTATGCAATGTGTATGCCGACCCACAAAGTGGTGCATCTTACAGATTTAGTCGGATACAACCTATATTTGGGGTGGTATGTTCCGTTCCCATGGCTGAATGATTTGTTTTTGAAAGGATTTCATAAAATCTGGCCGAAGCGCCCGCTTTGTTACTCCGAATATGGGGCAGAAGGAATGCCTAATCTGCATTCGGCAAAACCAAAGCGCGGAGACCATACAGAGGAATATCAGGCAGTTTACCACGAATATATGCTGGAATGTTTTAAAAGACATCCGTTTATGTGGGGAACTTATGTATGGAACATGTTTGATTTTGCAGCAGACGCAAGAGACCAGGGCGGAGAACCGGGGATGAACCACAAAGGACTTGTGACGTTTGATAGAAAGGTAAAAAAAGACAGTTTTTATCTTTATAAAGCTTACTGGAGTGACGAACCGTTTGCCCATATCTGTGGAAGAAGATATGTGGATCGGACAGAAAAGAAAACCAGGATCAAAGTATATTCAAACTGTGACAGTGTGGCGTTATACCAGAATGGAAAACTGTTGGAAGAAAAACAGGGAAACCACATTTTTGAGTTTACGGCAGAGCTGGAGCGAGAAAATATGTTTGAGGCAAAAACTAAGAACGGATGTACAGATAAAATGGAAATCCGTCTTACAGATACACCAAATCCGGACTACAAATTGAAAAAGACAAAGAGTAAGAACTGGGTTTAATTGAAGAGAAAGGGAAACGTTATGTCACAGAAAACAACGACAGCACAGGGAATGAACCGGGCCAAACTGTATCAGCTCGTATTGTTCCCGATGAATAACGGGGCAACGAATGTATATTACATTCTGACCCTGAATTTTATCGCATATTATGCAAATGGTGTGCTCGGACTGCTTTTGATGTTCGCGACCACCATGGTCACAGTGATGCGTCTGTTTGACGCAGTGACAGATCCCATTATCGGAGCGCTGATTGACCGGACATCCACGAAATTTGGAAAATTCAGACCATTTATGGTTCTTGGAAATGTGATCATGATCGTGTCATCCATCTGCCTTTATTTTGGGACACGTCTCATCAGTGGAGAGATGAGTTGGCTTCGATATGTATGTTTTGTACTGTTTTATGCACTGTATGTAATTGGTTATACATTTCAGACGGCATGTACCCGTTCCGGGCAGACCTGTCTGACCAATGATCCCAAGCAGAGACCATTGTTTACGATTTTCAATACCGTTGCAAGTCTGATCGGTATGGGACTGGTACAGTTTTTGGCACCAATCCTGAGTAAAAGACTGGGCGGATATAACAGTGCGGAATTCTTCAATGTGATGATTCCGCTGGCAATCGTAGTATCTGCGCTTCTGACACTACTTGCAGTAGTAGGGATCTGGGAGAAAGATCGTCCGGAATATTTCGGAGTCAGCAAGACACAGGAAAAAGTGGAGGTAAAGGAATATCTGGCAATTTTAAAAGCCAACAAAGAACTGCAGCGCTTGATGATCGCCGGGGCAGGCTGCAAACTGGCATTTTCTATTGCTACCAATATGACGGTCCTGTGTATGCTCTACGGAGCAATGATGGAAAATTATGACGGATTATATCTGCCGATGATGATTGTGGGATATGTTTTTTCTGTCCCGTTTTTTCTGCTGACGGTCAGAACATCACAGAAACACGGACAGAAAGCATCTCTGGTGCGGTATACAGCAATCGCGCTTGTGATGTATATCGGAGTACTGGTACTTCTCGTTTTGTGGAAGCAGGGCAATCCGGCATGGAATCTGAGTCTGGGACCGGTGAATTTATATACCGTTCTGTTTGTGATATTCTTTGGGGTTGGTTATGGAGCGTATTACTCTACAGCCGATATGCCGATTCCGATGGTTGCAGACTGTTCCGATTATGAAACATTTCGTTCCGGAAGATACATTCCTGGAATTATGGGGACTTTGTTCTCTCTGGTAGACAAGCTGGTAAGTTCTCTTGGTTCTACCGTTGTGGGAGCAGCAGTTGCTATGATTGGAATCCATACACTTCCGGATGGAAATACACCATATTCGGATGGGATGCATGGAGTAGTGATCGTTCTGTTTTGTATTGTTCCGATGATCGCATGGATCATGACTTTGATTGCGATGAAGGGGTATTCCCTGACAGGCAGCCGAATGAAAGAAATCCAGGCAGTCAATGCAGTTCGAAAGGATGCGATCAATCGTGTATGTCATTGGAGGATGCAATGCAAACATGGAAAGAGATGGATCAGGTGCCGGAGAAATTCAGACAGTCATAAATACAGTGAACGGCGAAAAAATACTATCCAGAAAGGGAAAAATTATGAAAGAGAAGAACAAGAAAAAAGGATTAAGGTGTAAAAAAGTGGTCGATACTTACTGCAGTATTTGCAATACTGACCGTTGTCAGTATTATTGGAACCAACATTGCATTATCTGCAGGACAGGCAATTAATATTTTCCTGAAAAACAGATACCTATAAAATTGTAGATAAAGGAAACGGGAAAGAGGATACCACGTATTTTGAATCCGATTTCGATTCCGAGGAGAACTGGAAGAAAACGGAAGAAAAGTCGCAGAGCAGCTGACATGCAG
>ENA-OQKD01000279-OQKD01000279.1-human-gut-metagenome-genome-assembly--contig:-NODE-279-length-14121-cov-3.115478_pt1 | contig 14121 bp, 14 predicted proteins | sample MGYA00242775_ERZ504792 | MGnify/ENA primary metagenome ERZ504792 (study PRJEB26092, sample SAMD00036401) | human gut metagenome | host: Homo sapiens | study: EMG produced TPA metagenomics assembly of...
CAAACGATACTCCTTGGGCTTTGCACAAGGAGGTTCATCTTTCCTGCATCGCGAAGCGTGTTACTGGGCACGGAGTGAACAGTAACCCTTTAAAAATTTACATAAATTACCATATATAATTATTTATTGCATAAGACAAAACTCCCTGATCTACCTTATGCATATAATCCTCTGATACCAATTACAGTTCAATATGTACCGCACCAACTGCACGGATATTCATCGGATATACGTTCTCTTTTCCTGCAAATTTGGAAATATAGGATACATAATTCTCTGTCTCTTCTTCCGGTACTACGCACATGATAACACCTGCAAATCCGCCACCATGGATACGGCAGATACCTTTGCCCAGTTTCTCAAGGAAGAGATCTGTAAGAGCAAGTGCAACAGAGATCTTCTGCTCTGTATAAGCTTTGATCGGATAGCAGTTCTGAAGTAATTCCCAGGAAGATTTTCCTGATTCACTGAGAAGTCTCAGTACAGTTTCTCCATCTTTTTCTTCAACAGCTTTCGCAGCCTTTTCTACTCGCTCGTTCTCTTTAAAGAAATGGATTGCTCTTAAAATTGCTCTGTCATTTTCAATCTTATCCATATTTGCAAGAACATCATCAAGAGTTGTCTCGCAGAGAAGTTCTGCTCCTGCTGCCTTTGCTGCCTCTTTCATTTCCATCGGAATCTCAGAGTATTCTGCACTCAGATCAGCATGACCTTTTCCGGTATTAACGATTACAAGGTGATGGTTGTAGTCATGGAAAGAGAAGTTTACTTTCTCATATTTCGGGTTCTCTCTGTCAGAGAAATCAAGAAGGATCGGGCCACCTACTGCACATGCAAGCTGATCCATTAATCCGGAAGCTTTCAGCCAGTATACATTCTCCGCATACTGTCCGGCTTTTGCATAATTGATATATGTCATTGCGCCATCATTAAAGAAATAGTTGATGATGGAACACACAAGCATTTCAAAAGATGCAGAAGAACTTACACCTGCTGCACGGATCACATTTGTTGTCACATATGCATCAAATCCGGATACTTTGAAGCCAAACTTCTGGATTGCTTCTACCATACCAGCTACCAGAGATACGGTTCCCTGAGCCTTCGGTACGCTGGAAAGATTGTCAATATCTACAACAACTTCTTTATCATATCCTTCACTTGTAATGCGGATAATGCTGCTGTTGTTCGGATAAGCTGCACCAATGGTGTCCATATCAATGCTGCCGGCAATAACACGGCCACCATTGTGATCTGTATGATTTCCAATAATCTCTGTTCTTCCCGGTGCTGTGAAGAATTCTGCTGTATCGTGATGGTAAATTTCTGCGAAGTGATCAGCTACTGACTGAAAACGTGCTGCTGATTTCTGTGCTTCTCCGTAAATACGTGTTAATTCATTTTTATTTGGAATATTCATTGTAAAAATCCTCCGTTGCTCTCTCCGCTCCGGCCGCTGTGCAGTGGCAGTGCATAGAATTCAGCGGCCGACGGGAATATGTGTATGAAAGTTTGGGAGCAGCCTTATTCCGGCTACACTCTTGAAATTCAGTATACTCTGTCATAATGGAAAAATCCTTGATAATCTGGGGAGGAAATAGTAAAATCTTGCGTTTATTTCCGTATAAGTGTACAATATACTTATTATCAGTCACTGTTCATCCATGATCAGCCGCATACTCTGTAATGCACAGAATTGATTCAATCAATTTATATTTTCAATATTCGTAAAAACGGTCAGGCGAATAAAAATAACAGGAGGACATCATAATGGCAGAAATTATAACAGATGGTTCACAAAAACGAGCTGAAAAAGCATGGCAGCGATGAATTTCCGCTGCTTGTAAGCTACGAACAGCTTTCCGGTTATAAATCCGGTTCTTTCCTGTGGCACTGGCATCCTGAAATAGAAATCACCCTTGTTCTGGACGGCCAGATTCTCTATAAAGTAAACCAATGTAATTATCATATGAAAACCGGTGATATTCTTCTTGGAAATGCCAATGTTCTCCACGCAGGTTTCATGGAAGATATGCAGGACGGAAAATATGTCTCCATTACTTTTTTGCCCAAAATCATTTACGGATCTTATGAAAGTATTCTTCGCAGAAAATATGTAGAACCTTTTTTACAGAATTTCTCTATTCCTGCGATTCACATCGATTATTCTGAACCATGGCACAGAACTTTTGCTGAATATGTAAAAGAAATTATACATCTGTATGAAGAAAAGAAAGAGTTTTATGAACTGGACATCACCGGAACTCTGCAGAAACTGTGGCGCTGTATGCTGCAGAATCTTCCTGAAAATCTTCCCTATACAGAACACAGTAAACTGGAACGTAATCGTATGCGTGAGATCATGGATTATCTGGAACACAATTACATGAATAAAATCCAGATGAAAGACATCGCGGAAGAAATCCATCTCTGTGAAAGTGAATGCAGCCGACTGTTTAAGCGTTACATGAATGTTTCCCTGTTTACCTTCCTGCAGGAATACCGTGTAGAGCGAAGCCTCGAATTCCTTCTCAGCTCCGGTGACAGCATTATGGACGTCGCCCAGAAATCCGGATTTACAGACTCCAATTATTACGCTAAGGTATTTTCCCGTGTGAAAGGCTGCAGCCCGCAGAAGTACAGGAAACAGAATATCCTGAAAAAATAATAATCCAAGATCTGAACATACTCCTGTCTGCCGCATTGTCTTTTGTTTATTGATATGCTACAATTCGAGCAGATACAGAACTTACAAACCGAAAGAATGAAGACATGGAATTATAAATGGACGCCCTTCCGATACAGCAGGACGATTAGAAAAAGAGATCCGCGTTTATGACCTGCTGGATTCTCTTGGAATCTCTTATCAGAGAGTCGATCATGAACCTGCAATGACTATTGAAGCATGTCAGGATATTGATAAATTAATGGGAACACATATGTGCAAAAATCTGTTTCTGTGTAATCGACAGGAAACAGATTTCTACCTTTTGTTGATGCCTGGGGATAAGAAATTTAAGACAAAGGAGCTCTCTTCCCAGATCAATACTGCACGTCTCTCCTTTGCTAACGAAACTCATATGGAAGAATTACTGGATATCACACCTGGATCTGTAAGTGTTATGGGGCTGATGAATGACAAAGATAACAAAGTACAGCTCCTGATCGACGAAGATCTTCTGCCACATACTTATCTTGGATGTCATCCATGCATTAATACCTCCAGTCTCTGCATCAAAACAGAAGACATAATAAAAACATTTCTCCCCGCCGTACACCATGAACTTCGCTATGTGAAATTACTGGGAGAATAAGAAATAACCCGTACCAAAACAAAAGGGGATGCCGCCGAACCTTCAAATAGATAGTCCAGTCGCATCCCTTGCTTTTTATATGGTTTAATCAGCAGATAAAATCGTTCGCTTCACAGTTTGCTTGATTCGATTATTTATGCTTCTTCTACAATCTTAAGATTCCATGGTGAAACTGTGATTATTTCACCGTCCTGTACATTTTCTCCTGAAAACAATTCTGCTCCGTCTGTACCATGATATACCACTTTTTGCTCTTCTGCGGAGTAATTCAGGATATATCTGACACGTTTCCCCAGATCATTGATTCCTTTTCTTACGATCACCGGCCAGCTGTATTCTGGAATTTCTACCTCTGCACTGTTAAGTGCTTCTGTGATCACTGCTTTCAAAGTGTTGTCATCTGTCATGCAGCCGACGTAGATGGCAGTTCCTTTTCCATAATGGTTCTTGGTGATCGCTGCGTATTCCTTCCAATTATAGTGATCATAAGATGCAAGCACTTCTGCCTCCTGTGGCATTAATAATTCCATGAATACTTTTGCTTCTGCTTTTGCAATCTCAGACATTTCGTTTTTACACACTTTTCCGGTGGCTTCTTCTCCACACACTTCCGTTGTGATTTTTTCTCTGGTATCAATGATGCTTCCTGCCAGTCCTGTATTTTTCGGGAATGTGAACTGCTGGTAGTTGATGCCAAAACAATTGTTCAGAATATGCGGCTGCATTTCATGGCTTACTTTGACGTTCTCATTTGCAAATGCAGTCTTGAATGTCGCTACCAGTGTTCCACCGTTTGCAGCATACTGTTTCAGTTTTTCCAGTAGCTCATCCGGTGCTGCATAAAGTGCCGGAACAAAGATTGCTTTGTACTCATCGAAATTGTCGGATTCCGGCCATACAAAATCACACTCGATATTCATTTTAAATAATGTATCATAGAGCCAACGAACAACGTCATTATATCCAATGCCGTTATCCCCTGCTGCAGTTGCTTCAATTCCAAACCATTTGAGAGCGGTCAGTGCTTCATTACTTACAAGAATAGCAACATCATTTTTCTTTTTCAGATTTACCAGATGGCTTTCAAGTTTAGCAAATTCATTTCCGATAATGCGGGCTTCACGGTATGGTGCATTCTCCTGCATATCATGACTGAGAAGACCTCTCCAATATGTCTCAAATGAGTTGTGGATGGAATGCCAATGCCAGTACATGACACTGTTTGCACCGCTTGCCAGATGGCTGTATGCCTGAAGTCTGAGCTGTCCTTTATACGGAGTCCATCCCGGATAGCCCTGTGCTTCAGTTTCCATAACCAGATAGTTGTCTCTCTTTAAAGAACGGGTCATATCACCACCAAATGCAATTTCCGCACCGGTCAGGTCATCCTGTGTTGGATGATAAATATCCACACCTGCTACAGTCAGAGCTTTTGCTGCATGATAATGGTTTACATCCGGCTGCACGCCAAAGGAATATCCGCGCCATTCAAAGTCAAAATTATGTGTGATAAACTGATCTTCTCTGCGGTATTCATTCACGATATCTGCCTGCCAGCTCAGGAACTCATCTACCAGCGTTCTCTGGAATTTCTCAAATTCTGCACCAAGACTTCCGTTGATAGTTCCTCTCACATCTGGAAAACTCTTCCCATGCATTAATTCGATTGCTCCAGTAATCCAGTCCAAATTCATGATTCATAGCATCCAGATCATTGTTAAAACTTTCTTTCGGAGTATATTTTACCAAACTTCTCCTGAACATTCTTTCCGGCAGTTCCATAATATTTCGTTTCATTATCTACCTGGAAACCAATGACACATTTTCTATGTGCAGTGCATTCCATTAATTTACGGATGACACGCTCTGCATAGAAACGGTAAACCGGATGGGTGATATCCATAATCTGACGTGCTCCATAGATTCCTCTGCCTTTAACAGTCTCTGCCAGCACATCCGGATGAGATTTCACCATCCATGTTGGGATTGCATAAGTAGGAGTTCCGATGATCACATTAATCCCAGCCTCTTCCATTGCGTTCATTACACGTTCTACATGTGAAAAATCAAACACGCCTTCCTGTGGTTCGCAGGTACTCCATGTAGATTCTGCGATTCTAACTGTATTGATCCCTGCTTTTTTCATCATTGCCACATCCTGCTGCAGACGGTCGTATGGCATATATTCATCATAATATGCTGCTCCATAGAGAAGTTTCTTCATATATAATATCCTCCTGTTTGATCTTTGAATGATTTATCTGTTATTCTCATAATCAAGCGGATATTCGCAATCCGCTTTGCTACTTAATTTGATTAAATATCAGGTTTAAAAAGTATTCTCTTCCTGACTTGATACCATATTAATAAAAATCCACTGATTATTCTATCATTTATTTCAGGTAAATATCATTTATCTTGGTTTTTTTACTTCTTCTTTCATATCTTTATTTCTATGACAATTGCATGCAAAATACCCGCTACAGCAGATTTGTTCTCTGCCTGCGGCGGGTATCTTCTTAATGTTTCTTCCAGTTTAATAATAATGCCGAGTTAATAATAACCAGCACAGATCCTGCATTGTGTACCAGTGCACCTACAACCGGATTAAGGATTCCAAGGATTGCAAGCACAATTGCAAGAAAGTTTAATCCCATGGAGAATGTCATATTCAATTTGATCGTGATCATCATTCTCTTAGAAAGTGCGATCAGATGCGGAAGTTCTTTTACTTCATCATCCACCAGTGCGATATCTGCTGCATCAACAGCAATGTCACTTCCTACGCCGCCCATCGCGATTCCTACATCTGCTTTCTTTAATGCCGGTGCATCATTGACACCATCTCCGATCATGCAGACTTTTTCATTTCTCTTCTGGTATTTTTCGATCCAGTTCAGTTTATCTTCCGGCAGGCAGTTCGCATGAACTTCCTGGATATGAAGCTGTCCTGCAATGGCAGATGCTGCATTTTCATGATCTCCTGTAAGAAGGACAGGCTGTACTTTTTCTTCTTTCAGTCTGTCGATCATATCCGGGCTTTCTTTACGGACTGTATCAGAAAGAGCCAGATATCCGGCTGCCAGTCCGTCAACTGCTACATAAATAATAGTGCAGCCTTTCATCAGGTATTGCTCTATCTCATCCTGAACCTGTCTCGGGATCAGAATATTATGTGCATCCATCATCTTGGCATTTCCTGCAAGAACGGCTTTTTCATTTGCAGTACAGGACACGCCCTGTCCCGGGATCATCTGGAAATCCTGCGGCGCTGCTGCTGTTTTTTTCGTCTCTTTTGTGTAGCATCTGACTACTGCTTTTCCCAGTGGATGCTCAGATAACTGTTCTGCACTGGCACATAAAGCATAAATATCTTCTTCTGTATATGTGGAAAGAGCAGATTTTACTGCGGTTACTTCCGGTGTTCCATAGGTAAGAGTTCCTGTTTTATCAAAAGTAATCTTTGTAACGGATGCCAGTCTCTCAAGGGCATCGCCTTCACGTACAAGGAAACCATGTTTCGTTGCATTACCGATTGCAGCCATGATTGCAGTCGGAGTTGCCAGTACAAGAGCACAAGGACAAAATACAACCAGAATCGTTACTGCACGAATGATCTCTCCGGAAATCAGCCAGGTAAGCGCAGCTGCTGTCAGTGCGATCACAACGATCCATGTCGCCCAGCGGTCAGCAAGACTGACAATCTTTGCTTTTCCTGCATCTGCAAACTGTACCAGGCGAATCATTCTCTGAATCGAGCTGTCCTCTCCTACTTTTGTGGCTTTCATTTCAAAAGCTCCAAACTGATTTACAGTTCCTGAAGAAACTTCATCTCCCGGTTTCTTATCTACAGGAAGAGATTCTCCTGTCATAACTGCCTGATTTACAGAAGTTTCTCCCTGAAGGATCACTCCGTCTACAGGGATCGTTTCTCCTGGCAGTACTCTGAGGATATCGTTTAGTTTTTACCTCTTCTGCAGGAACCACGTTTTTCTGTTTCGCCGTTTACAATACGGGCTGTCTGTGGAGTCAGGTGAACCAGTTTCTCAATGCCTGCTCTCGCTTTTGCCACAGTCAGTTCTTCGAGAAGTCCTCCAAGCTGCATGATAAATGCAACCTCGCCTGCTGCAAAATCTTCTCCGATAAATACAGAAGCCAGCAGCGCCAGAGATACCAGCACATCTGCCTTGATATCAAACTCTGTCACAAGTCCGATCACTGCCTCCAGAATGATTGGGATTCCGCAAAGGATAATCGCTACCCATGATGCGTCAAATGGCAGCTTCACAAAATCAAAAATGCTGCATAACAGAGCAATTCCGGAAATTATAAGGAACGTAATGTCTTTTTTCGTTCCACCAATCTCCATCAGTCCTTCCAGTTTTCTCATTAAATCGTTCATTTTCCCCGCCTCCTTATACCTATGTGGGTATTGGCTCATTATACTTATAGGGGTATATCCTTGTCAATAATAAAAAAAGAAAAACATGAACTTTGATATTTTTCTCAACGCTCATGTTTTTCTCATTTCCTGTATTTTTTCTATATTTTGCAGGTGTCATTCCTGTCTGCCACTAAAATTTTTGTTTCCTGTTATTTTATTTATATCGGATCACATCCGCTAATTCTTTTGCCTCTTTTACAAGAACCTGAATTTTTTCAAATTCACCATTGCGGATCATATCTCCTTTTACCATCCAGCTTCCTCCACAGCACAGAATTTTATCACAGGATAAATAATCTTTCAGATTTCCTGTGTTGATCCCGCCTGTCGGCATAAACCGGATATTATGATATGGAGCTGCCATTGCTTTTATCATGGCAATTCCGCCTGCCTGTTCTGCCGGGAAAAACTTAACTACTTTTAGTCCGCGCTTTACAGCCTGTGCAACTTCTGAAGGAGAAATGCAGCCCGGAAATACCGGAATATTTTTTTCCAGACAGTAGTCCACGATTTCAGGATCGAATCCCGGGCTTACAATAAACTTCGCACCGGATTTCACTGCAAGATCCACCTGTTCTGTTGTCAGTACAGTTCCTGCTCCCACTAACATATCCGGATACTTCTCAGACATCAGGCGGATACTTTCTGCTGCTGCTTCTGTGCGGAATGTTATTTCTGCACATGGAAGTCCTCCCTGAACCAGTGCCTCAGCCAAAGGGACTGCGTCTTCTTTGTTCTCCAGAACAACAACCGGCACGACACCTAATTCTTCAAACTGTTTCTCTATTGCTTTCATGACTATTCCCTTTCTGTTTTTATATGATGTTAGGGTCAAAAGGTATTTTGACCTTAACTTGATATCTACGGATTGCGAATATCCGCTTGACTATTCTACCTTTTAATATCAAAATTCATCTGCATCACATGTCGGATCAGCGAAACATCATCCGTAATGTTCCCATCTCCGTGTAGTGTGTGCTTAATTGCACTGCTGGCAACTCCGAAATTCACGATATCTTCCGGAAGAAACTCCTGCATAAGTGCATAAATAATCCCACTGACAAACGCATCTCCACCACCGACACGATCTAGAATATTAAATGTCAGTTTTCTGCTTTCATAAGTTTTTCCCTGATACCATAAGTACGCTTTCAGACTGTTTTCACTGCAGCTTGGAGAGTAACGCACATGTCTGGCGATGCATTTCAGATTCGGATACTTCTTTACAAATGCTTCGAAAACCAGCGTCTGCTGCTCTAAATCCGGCTGAAATGGGATGGCATCTTTTATGTCTCCTGCGCTGTGATCATTTTCATCTTTCCACAGATGATACGGTTCTATTCCCATCAGTACATCTACGTAAGGCAGACACGCCGTACAGAATTCTCTGGCTTCTTCCCAACTCCACAATGTGCTTCGGAAATTTCCATCAAAGCTGACTGTCATTCCATTTTTCTTTGCGGTTTTCAGACAGTCCATGATCATTTTTCTATGTCTGCTCCCCAATGCAGGTGTAATCCCACTTAAATGCAGCCATGTATATCCGTCCAGAAGTTTTTACCAGATTGACCTGTTCAAAGTCAAACTCATCGAAAGCACTGTGTTTCCTGTCGTAAATAACCTTGCTTGGACGGATTCCGTATCCTGTCTCCAGGTAATAAGTTCCCAGCCTGTGGCTTGGTGTTTCTTCCGGTGTGCTGAAGATAACAGGTGTGCAGTCCACATCATTGCTTTTCAACATTCGCACTGCACTTTTTCCAAGACTGTTATCCGGCACAACTGTAAAATATGTGCTGTCTATCCCAAGATTCGCCAGAGATAAAGCTACGTTTGCTTCACTTCCTCCGTATCTTGCCTCAAAACAATCCGCAGTTCGGATTTTCTCACAGTCAGGAGGTGTCAGACGCAGCATGATCTCGCCCAGTGTTATAAATTTCTGTTTTTTATTTTCTTCCTGATACATAATCAATTCCTTTTCTATATCCTGTCTGATACTGTCAGACTGATATTTACAGTTTCACCGAACCAAGTAAGTCTTCTGCTTCAATTGTCAAAAACAACAGGCAATAAACAGAAACTTACTTATATCAAGAGAAACGTAAACTCCTCCCAATACACCGTGACACAGTTATTCGGTTATAAACAAATAGTAAATCTTAAGAGTTTTCCACTTGAATTAATATTCCAGATATGCACCTTTCATCGGGCTTGCAGCATGCTGGCTGAACAGTCTGAGAACTCCTTTTTTATATTTCGGTTCTCTTGGCTTCCAGTTTTTACGGCGTTCTTTCAGAATTTCATCAATTTCTTCCGCAGACTTTCTCTCTCCTGCGATTCCGATAATGTTCAACTTACGTTCTATAACATCAATCTCGATCAGATCGCCCTCTTCTACCAGTGCAATCGGACCTCCGTCTACAGCTTCAGGACTGCAGTGACCGATCACCGGACCTGTAGATGCACCTGAAAATCTTCCATCTGTGATCAGTGCAATACTCTTTCCTAATTCCTTATCACTGCTGATTGCTTCAGAGGTATAAAACATTTCCGGCATTCCGCTTCCTTTTGGTCCCTCATAGCGAATAAATACCGCATCACCTTTCTGCACTTTATGTTTAAGAACTGCATCCAGACATTCTTCTTCGCTGTCAAAAGGTCTTGCACGGAGAACAGATTTAAACATTTCTTTCGGGCAGGCAGTGTGCTTGATCACTGCACCTTCGGGCGCAAGGTTTCCTCTTAAAACTGCAATACTTCCATCTGTGCCGATTGCCCTGTCATATGGGCGGATAATATCTTCTTTCGAAATCTTGATTCCATATCTCTGGTTAAATTCCTGTAACCACTTGTCACATTTCTCATAGAATCCGTCTTTTTCAGATCATCCAGATTTTCCCCAAGAGTCTTTCCAGTTACAGTCATGACATCAAGGTGCAGATGCTGTTTGATTTCTTCCATGATTGCCGGTACTCCTCCTGCATAATAAAAACATTCTGCAGGCCATCTTCCTGCCGGACGAACATCTAACAGGTATCTTGCATTTCTGTGAAGACGGTCAAAGGTATCACCTGTAATTTCTATTCCAAATTCATGGGCAATTGCAGGGATATGCAAGAGGCAGTTTGTGCTTCCTGAGATTGCAGCATGAACCAGAATTGCATTTTCAAAACTTTCCATTGTCACGATATCACTCGGACACATATTCTCTGTCTGAGCTAATTTAACTGCCTGTCTTCCGGCTTCTCTTGCATATTCAAGAAGATCAGGACTTGTTGCCGGCATCAGTGCACTTCCCGGGAGGGCAAGCCCCAGTGCTTCTGCCATGATCTGCATGGTAGATGCAGTTCCGATAAAAGAACATGCACCACAGCTTGGACATGCATTGCATTTTGCCCAGTCCAGTTTTGCTTCATCAATTTCGCCTCGTTCATATTTCGCGCTGTACATTCCAAGCTGCTCCAGAGTAAGCATTTCCGGTCCTGCATTCATGGTTCCGCCCGGAACTACAACAGCCGGAATGTTCACTCTTGCCAGACCCATCAGATTTCCCGGCATTCCTTTGTCACAACTTGAAAGATATACCCCGGCATCAAATGGAGTGGCATTGGCATGGATCTCAATCATATTTGCGATCATTTCACGGCTTGCCAGACTGTAATTGATTCCGTCTGTTCCCTGACTTTCGCCATCACAGATGTCTGTACAGAAATAGCGGGCTCCAAATCCACCAGCTTCTGCAACTCCTTTTCTGACTTCTTCTACTAAAATATTCAGATGACCGCTTCCCGGATGGCTGTCTCCATAAGTGCTTTCAACCATAACCTGTGGTTTTCCAAGATCTTCTTTTTTCCATCCGGTTCCGATTCTTAACGGATCTAATTCCGGAGCTAATTTACGCATTTCCTGACTCTTTAAATTCATGGTTTACTTCCTCCTGATATCAATTTATGAAACAACAAACCACACAATTGTTGCTCCGATAATTCCAACTAATCCAACGATTGTCTCCATAACTGTCCATGTTTTCAGATTTGTCTTTTCATCAACCTCAAATAAAGATTTGTGAAGCCAGAAACCTGAGTCATTTACATGGCTGAAAGCGGTTCCGCCTGCTGCGATCGCAATGGTAAGAGTTGCCAGCTGTAACTGTGAAAGTCCTGCGACCATCGGCATGGAAGCAATGATACCTGCTGCCATAGTCATGGATACAGTCGCTGATCCGACAGAAACTCTGACTGCTGCCGCTACCAGAAAAGCTACCAGCACCATTGGTAATGGCAATCCGCCTACAAAGTTTCCAAACAGTTCTCCAATTCCTGAATTCTGAAGAATAAATCTCAGCATTCCGCCTCCTGAGATCAGCAGAATGATATTTCCGCAGGAATGTAAGGAATTGGTCATGATATTTGTAATTTCTTTAATGTCAAATCCTCCCGGTAAGCCAAGGAATAACATTGCACAGATAGTAGAAAGTAAAAGTGCAATGACCGGAGTACCTAAGAATTCCAGTAACGGCTGCGCCGGTTTCATAAACGGAATCACAGAGGATAACGTATTCAGAATAATTAAAAACAATGGAAGAAGGATAATGCATACGATCAGACAGAAATTTGGTCTTTTTCCTGTGCTTTTCTCGTGTGCCTCTTTCTCATTTTCCAGATAGGATGCAGGAACATCACAATGGAATTTATTTCCTGCGAATCGTCCAAATACAGGTCCTGCCAGGATCATTGCAGGGATTCCAATGATAATTCCAAGAATAATAACATAACTGAGCTCTACATTCAGCATTTCTGCCACCAGTACCGGTCCCGGTGTCGGTGGTACAAAAGCGTGACCAATCGCAAGGCCAGCCAGCAGTGGAATAGAATAGCAAAATACTGATTTTCCTGTTTTTCTTGCAATACCAAATGCAACCGGGATCAGGATCAGAAGTCCGGATTCAAAGAATACAGGCATTCCGACGATCAGACCGGTAATTCCAAGTGCCCAGGGTGCTTTTTTCTCACCAAATACTTTCAATAACGTATCTGCAATTACTTCAACACCGCCTGATACCTGTAAAATTGCTCCAAACATAGAGCCCAGACCGATCAGAATTGCAATTGTCTGCAATGTTGTGCCAACACCTTCTGCCAATGTATCTGTGATCATATCAAATGGCATTCCCACTACCAAACCTATGATCAGTGCAGATGACATGATCGCAATAAAGGGCTGTACCTTAACCTTGATAATTAAAAACAGCAATACCGCAAATCCCAGAAGTGCACCTGCAATCAGCCTTTCCGGGGAAGCAACAAAGTCACTCATAAAAATTCCTCCTGATGAATATGTGTTAGTTATTACTGTCCACATTTCTTATTACGAACAGTAATGATGTTGTTATCTCTGGCGCCTTGCTTGATCATGGCTACACTATAACAACTGACTTTTCCGCTTTCAATACATATGACGTATATATAAGTTTTTTCTGCAAAACGACAAAAACAGACAGTGATATTGCTTTGTTCACTGCCTGTTTTTGTTCATTTTTACTATATTCTTTTTTAAACGGTTTTTTTATAATCTGATACATCAGACGTATTTGTTACTTTTCTTTAATGGCAGAAGTGTCATCTAATCAGCGATTTTCCTGCCGGATTTTTTTCTTTTTTCCAGAAGTTCCATGATTACCTGACGGTTATAAGTCAGGTGCATGCTCATCGCACATTTTGCCCCTACCGGATCTTTATGTTCAATAGAAGTAACAATTGCTCTGTGCGTTTCCAGGGTTTCCTGCATCAGGCTTCTGTATGTAATATTGGCAAATATCACAACAGACGTGTTGATCACAGGGATCAGACGTTCTACTACCATATTCCCACTGAGCTTCGCCAGATAACTGTGGAACTCTATATCTTTATGGATATGATTATGACCCTGTTTATATAGCATCTCAACTTCATCACATAATTCCCGAAGCTTCACGATCTGCTCTTTCGTTGCTTTTCTGCACGCCCATGTAACAATCTCCGGCTCAATCATCAGTCTGACATCGAAAAGATCCAGTGCAAGCTGATAACGGTCTTTGATCTGTCCAAATCCAAGAACATCATTTTCTATATAAACAGTACTGATCACATAAGTTCCATCCCCGCGCCGCACTTCCAGAATTCCACGGCTTACCAGACTTTTTACGGCTTCCCGGACTGTACTTCTTCCTACTCCAAAAACTCTCAGCAAGTTCAAACTCGTTTGGTATTTTGGAGCCGATCATAATCTGATTATCCAGAATATATTTCATTAACTGATCCTCTGTCTGCTGACCAAGAGTCTTTTTTAATCTTGACTTTTTTTACTGCCCCATTGTGTTCTCCATTA
>ENA-OQKD01000280-OQKD01000280.1-human-gut-metagenome-genome-assembly--contig:-NODE-280-length-14094-cov-3.030142_pt1 | contig 14094 bp, 13 predicted proteins | sample MGYA00242775_ERZ504792 | MGnify/ENA primary metagenome ERZ504792 (study PRJEB26092, sample SAMD00036401) | human gut metagenome | host: Homo sapiens | study: EMG produced TPA metagenomics assembly of...
AGTTATGCAGTATGGGCAGTCCTGTACCTGGTGTCTTGCTATGAACTCAGTATGGATTCTGCTGGCTGCTGCGAAAACGCTGGAGATCCGGCAGAGTATTTCCGATTGTTTTGCTGCTGGTAGGAACAGCCGGGGTGATTGTCTGCCGTTACACAGTGGCAATCTGGATTCCGGAAATAAGCGGTTTCTGATCGGGCCGAGACAGCTGACCTCAGCGCTGGTTTTGCTGGCTATGCAGGGATACCTGTTTTGTGGTTTGTAAAACAGTGTGTGAACAACCGAAGCGGAGGGCTGCAGGGAGGAAACTGGTTCAGTATTTTGCAGATGCAGATATTGTGTGTGGTTGTATTGTATCTGCAGAATGAGTTATTTAAAAAGAGTGCCATGCGTCAGGAGCGGCTGGTTTCGGATCTTCTCTGGAGACAGCAAAAAGAGCACTATCGGATCGCGAAAGAGAATATTGATATCATCAATCGAAAGTGCCATGATCTGAAACACCAGATTGCAGCATTGCGGGACATGTGCACCAAGGAAGAACGGGAAAAATATATCGAAGAGATTCAGGATTCCATTCAGATTTATGAAGCAATGGTAAAGACGGGAAATGATGTACTGGATACGATTCTGACAGAGAAGAGTCTTGCATGCAAGGAGAATGATATTGTGGTTTCCTGCGTGGCAGATGGAAAAGGTCTGGAGTTTTTGCATCCTATCGATCTGTATACGATCTTTGGAAATGCAATGGATAATGCCATCGAGTGTGTGAAAAATTTACCAAAACAGGAAAAGCGTCAAATCGATGTACTGATCCACAGACAACATCAGTTTCTGATCGTCCAGATCATGAATCCGGTAGAGGAAGAGCTGGAATTTGAGGACAATCTTCCGGTAACAACAAAACATGACAAGGCTTATCACGGATATGGACTGCGCAGTATTAAGAACAGTGTGAAAAAGTACAATGGGGTATTTCAGGTAAAGATCAAGGATGGATGTTTTTGCCTTAAAATTTTATTTCCGATAAAAGAATAGTATCAAAAAGTTCCAATGCATTTCGGACATTGGAACTTTTTTGCACTTATGCGTGCAAAAATACCACTTAGTCAAAAGCGGTTGAGTAAAAATTGTGGAATTGTTAAGATAGTATCAATGCGAAAAGAATGCTCTTATGTTTTAAGCTAAGAGTGCAATTGGGAGGAATTGAGTAATGAATGAAACAAAACAAGAGAAAAAAGTGCGAAAGAAAGCCTATCGCAAGGCGCGCAGAAAAGCAACACGTCCGTGGAAGGGGCTGACGTTTTTTAGCGGGATCATTTCCATTGTACTGATTCCGATATTAGTATTTTTGTCGATGTTTGACAATACAGTTGCAGCGTTTGTCGGCGGTTCATTCTGGAAGTTGAAGAATGAAGATAAAAATGCAGTATACTATGAATCTGATTTTGAAACAACAGAAGAAATGAATCAGTATGGTCTGGAGCTCTGTGAAACAGTAGAAGAAGAGGGTGCAGCACTTCTGATGAATGAAAATAACGCACTTCCGCTGGAGAAAGGCGCGAAGGTAAGCTGCTTTTCAAACTCTTCTGTAAACCTGGTTTACGGAGGTACCGGTTCCGGTAATATCGATGCATCTTCGGCAGATACATTGAAGACAGCACTTGAAAAAAGTGGATTTGAGGTCAATAAAAAACTCTGGAAACTTCTATAGTAAAGGAGAAGGAAGCAAGTACGCCAGAAAAACTGCAGGTATGGTTGCAGAAGAAGGGGAAAAGACAACAGAGGTTCCGTGGAATGTGTATACAGATGATGTAAAAGATTCTGTCGCATCCTATGGAGATGCAGCAATTGTGGTATTGTCCCGTATTGGTGGAGAGGGTGCAGATCTGGATTTCAAAGAGACAAATTATCTGGCACTTGATGACAATGAAAAAGAAATGCTTCAGAACGTTGCAGAAATGAAAAAAGCCGGTCAAGTGAAAAAGATTGTTGTTCTGATCAACTCGGCAAATACACTTCAAGTAGATTTTCTGAAAAATAATGAATATGACGTGGATGCATGTATGTGGATCGGGGATGTTGGAATTTCAGGAATCAATGCAGTGGCAGAGATTCTTGCAGGAAATGTGACACCTTCAGGAAGCCTGGTGGATACCTATCTGTATGACAACTTCTCTGCACCGGCAATGATGAACTTTGTGCCGACAGTGTATGAAGGATATGAAGAAGGAATCATTCCGGAACATGCAAAAACATACATGATCTATCAGGAAGGTATTTACGTAGGATACAAATATTATGAGACACGTTATGAAGATTATGTGATGCAGTCTGGAAACTCAGGTGCGTACGAATATCATGATGACGTGGCATATCCATTCGGATATGGTATGAGTTATACCGATTTTAAATACAGTGATTTGAAAGTTTCTTACAACAAAGAAAAAGATGTATTTGAAGTCTCTGTAAAAGTAACAAATACAGGAAAAGAGTATTCTGGAAAAGAAACTGTTCAGGTTTACTTCCAGTCTCCATATACAGCATATGACATTGAGAATGGTGTAGAAAAATCTTCCGTTGCATTGTGTGGATTTGGAAAAACAGAAATCCTTGCACCGGGAGCATCTGAGACGCTGAATATGACAGTAGATAGAAGAGAACTGGCTTCTTATGATACATATGGAGCAGGAACTTATATTCTGGATGAAGGGGACTATTATCTGACAGTTGCAACAGATGCCCATAATGCAGTGAACAATATTCTTGCAGCAAAGGGATACACAGTAGACAACACAGACGGACGTATGGATACAGACGGAAATTCCAGTCTGACATACAAATACAACAATCCGAAATTTGACAGCACAACATATGCAGTTTCCGCAAACGGAACAGAAATCAAAAATCAGCTTTCTGATGCAGATATCAATCTGTATGAAGGAACAGAAGATGAGATTACATATGTATCCAGAAATGACTGGGAAGGAACACTTCCGCAGTCCATCCTGAAAATGAAGCTGACAGAGCAGATGATCGAAGATCTGCAGGATGTACAGTATGATCCAGATGATTATGAAGAAGCAAAGATGCCGACAATGAAAGCGAAAAACGGCAAAAAACTGGTTGATATGATCGGGCTTTCCTATGACGATGAAGCATGGGACGAGCTGTTAGATCAACTGAGCTTTAAAGATATGGTTTCTCTGATCGGAGATTCCTTCCACTGGACAATGCCTTTGGAATCTGTACAGGCACCGGGAACAAGAGATGAGAATGGTCCGCAGGGTCTGACAGCTTCTCTGATCGCATCGGATAAGACAGAGATGGATGCAACTGCATTTACATCGGAGGACGTAATGGCAGCAACATTCAACCGCGATCTGATGACAGAAATTGGAAAGGTAATTGGAAACAACTGTCTGAAAGCAGGCGTTTCAATCCTTTACGGACCGGGAAATAATATTCACAGAACACCTTATGGTGGACGTAACTTTGAGTATTACAGTGAAGACGGATTCCTTTCTGGAGAAATGTCAGCATATGAAGTGGCAGCAATCGAAGAAAAAGGTGTTGGTGTTGTTATGAAACACTTTGCACTCAATGACAGTGAGCAGGATCGAATCGGTCTTGGAGTCTGGGTGAATGAGCAGGCAGCCAGAGAAATTTATCTTAAGGCATTCCAGGCTCCTGTGGAAAAAGGAAATGCGAACGGTGTGATGATTGCCTACACACGCTGGGGATGTACCTGGTCAGGTGGAAGCAAGCCGCTTGTAACAGGAATTCTCAGAGAAGAATGGGGATGTGACGGACTGATCATTACAGATAACGTACTTACAACGTATGTAAATGGTGTGGATGGAGTATTAGCAGGTGTATCTACATTTGACGCGATGCTTCCATATGTTACAAAGCAGCTCCCAGACTATAAAAATGATGCAGTCATTGTCAACGCAATGAGAGAGGCATGTCACAGAAACCTGTATGCAATTGCAAATTCCAGCGGAATGAACGGTATCGGAAAAGATACAGAGATCAAAGATACCGGCCTTTTAGTGGTAGATGTTGTAAGGACACTGCTGATCGTATTTGGAGCATTGTTTGTACTTTCCCTGGTGATGTGGATCACAAGAAAGCGCAGATTCAAAAAGAATTATGTGTATGCGCCGGTTGTGGAAATCTGCAGAAAAGAAAAGTGAAGCATAAAAATTCATAAAAGATCACAGAAAAGAAAAATGCTGTATCCCTTGAACAGAAAGGGAGCAGCATTTTTTATCTTATTGATAGAGATTTGTTTACAGAGTAATAAAAATTCTGTAACCTATAATTGCAAAACTGTATATAACTATAAATGAGCAAATATCAAATTTTGCACAAAGTTATCCTGCTAACTCCATAACAGCTTCAATTGAAGCACCACTTTTGATAAACCGGTACAGATTTGTGAGCTGTTCCTGCTTTAGCTGTTTCTGTAAAAAAGCATAACCTTCTTCAAAAGCACAATAGCTTCCAGAATGCATGCAACACAAAAAATGAACCAGCGACATAATCAACCAATATCTTTGGATTCCCTGACGGGAGCGGAGCTGATATTTATCCAGTGCCAGTTTACTTTTGCTTTGACGGAAAAATAATTCGATCGGCCACCGTTTGATATAAGTCTCCAGTATCTCCAGAGTTGACAGACTGACATCCGTAGAGAGAAACAACCGCAGTGCTTTGGGATTCCCAAACGCATCCTTCGGATAGCTGATGATAACAGTTGCATTGGGAATGCCATTTAGCTCCCCTTCATAGCGGTACACATAGAATTGACGGCCGCCAACGGTCACGAGGCTGACTCCCGGATCTGTTTTCCGCAAATGAAGGGCAAACAAACTGGCTTTCTGACGGATTCCCCATGGATAGAGAATACGGTTGGTCTTTAACGCACCTATCGTATAAAAACCTTTCCGTATAAAGCTGTCCATTACCTTTGAAGAAGTATACCAGCTGTCACAAAGAAAATAGGAAACTACCGGTGCAATGGGAAGCTCTTCTGCAATCTCTTTTACGATCTGAATCTTGGATTTTGATTTATCGTACAGTATGACTGCATAATTCAGGGTAATCCCATTGCAGGAAAGCATGACAGAAACAACCTGATGCCCGTAATCCTGACGGCCTTTTAAATGTGATTGGTGAAAATACGCTGCTTCGATTGGATGTAGAGCCTGTGACGAAGGCCGGGTATGTGAAGCAATGGTATCATCCACAATACAGTAAACAGGCTGTCCGGAACGCTGAGCTTCCCTGTAAATAATATGGAGGATGCTCCTTTTGAGGGTATCCTGTAAAGCAATGTCATCCCATTTGCCATGATTCAGAAAATAAGCCGTGGTAGTCCTGTGACAATGGCTTACTTCTTGGAAATCCACAGTTTTCCCGCGGTATCCCCGGAGAAAAACGGAAAGGATAATGGCCATCAAATGGTTCAGATACACATCAGATAAAAATAATCCGAGATTTAATGTCTTAAAGTAATTGTAAATATGGTTGGAATGATGTATACTGTTTGCAATGGACACCCCCTTGTTTGAGTGAGTATGTTGTTTGTTGATACTTCAATTATACATTATTCATCAGAGGGTGTCCTTATTTTGTGCAATATTTTGGATTTGCTCATTTATAGAAGATAACTATTATTATGTTGATAAAACAGGATTGATTTCTGAACTACTCCGTAATGGTGGAATGGTAAATCTCTTTACCAGACCAAGGCGCTTTGGAAAAACCTTTAAATATGAGTATGCTGGAGACTTTTTTTTACCATAGAGGGAGATAAAAGTATTTTTGATGGTTTGGAAATTTTAAAAAACTCCGAAGCTGTGCGACGAATATATGGGAAAATATCCTGTGATCTCTGTTTCCCTGAAAGGAATCAATGCAGCTGCTTATGAGGGCGCTTTTGATTTTGCTGTGCAGATTATGCAGAGAGCGGCAGAAGCGTTTCAGTTTCTTTGCGATAGTGAATGCTTGAGCGAACATGATAAAGAGGCTTACAAAAAGCTTTTGGACAGTAACATGAGTGAGGCTGTTTTTTGCAGCGGACTAAGAAGGCTGTCGGAATTGCTGAAGAAGCATTACGGCACAAAAGTGATCCTGCTGATTGATGAATATGACGTTCCGTTGGCAAAAGCCTTTGCAAATGGATACTATGACCAGATGGTATTTCTGATCCGCAATCTGTTGGAACAGGCGTTAAAAACAAATAGCAGTCTGAAGCTTGCAGTGCTGACCGGATGTATGCGTATCTCGAAAGAAAGTATCTTTACAGGACTTAATAATTTTACAACCTTTACGATCGCAGATGTCGATTTTGATGAATATTTTGGATTTACAAATCAGGAGGTACGTGGACGTATATTGTCCATGGGATGTAGTTTCCTATCTTCGAAGTCTGCGTACAAACAGAGAAGCAATTCCTCAGAATTACTGGATCACTACAAGTAGCAATGCAGAAGTGAAGGAATTTATCCGGCAGTCAAAAAATCTGACCACAAAGAGGGAGATTGAGCGTTTGATGGCCGGGGAGAGTATCACAAAAACCATTCATCCGGAACTGACTTATAAGGAAATGTATGAGTCCATTGAGAATATCTGGAGTGTACTGTTTGCAACCGGGTATTTAACGCAGTCCGGTCAGGTGGATGCGAGAAAGTTTAAGCTGCGGATCCCCAATTTGGAAATTCGGGATATTTTTAAAACCCAGATTATGGAATATTTCAAAGAAAGTGTTGCAAAAGACGGGGATATGCTTGGCAGATTTTGTAAGGCACTGAAAAACGGAGAGGAAAAGAAGGTTGTAGTAAAAGTAGAACAGGGAAACTTTTTCTATCTGTATCTTCAAAAAAGAACAGGAAAAACCTTATACCTGGAAATGACCTGAATTTTGCAGGGTTGTTTTCCAAAAAGGATAGCAGTCTGTATGATGTGGATGAGAAATTGACAGCAATGCTCGGACTCCCAGAAGAAATGGGGTTTCCGAATAGAGCCGATATCAGAAAAGAAGCAGAAAGATGTATCAGTCAAAAAGCGGAAGAAATGTTAAGTGCATCCTGGCAGGACTTTCTATACCAATCTGGATGTGATACAAAGAGCCTGCTTCCAATGGTAAGGCGCAGTGAAATCAGAGAACGCGCAGAGCGTTATTACCTACAGAATGGAAGTCTTGCGGACATTCACTTCATACCACAAATTTCTCTGGAGGCTTCCTTTTCGGATGCTATATATTTATTGTTTTTAGAATATAGAGAACAGGCAGCAGAGAAGATTGCAAGGCAGTGGATCAAGCGAAATATACCGTATATTTCACAGCAGAGAATTTTGTATGGTTGTGTGCGGGACGAATTCCGGGAAATCTTGGACACGCCAAATGACCGGATTCATAAAATTAAACATTTGATACAAGCGCTGAATGAAACCCGTCACAAGGCAGTACAGGTAATTCTTTGCCGTAAAAAGAAAGTTATTCAAGTGAATATGTCGGTGGAGGAGCTTTGTAACCCTAAAGGGTATTATTCCATCCGAGGGTGTTCCCAAAAGGATAGAGCGACATTGGAGCGAATGTTTGGGAAAACGGCTGAGTTTCGGATTGAAGACATACAGAGTGTGTCATATGGTGGAATAGTTCTTTATGAAAACGTCGCAAGCAGGAATGCGGCATAAACAATAGAAATAGGAGGAAACGAATCAATGAAAAATTATCAATACTTGAATCTGGAACAGAAAATGTTAAGAATCAGACGAAAAATGCCGACTCTTTTAAAAAGATTTTACAATGATGAGGCTGATTATGATTTTGCTACGCTGGATGATATTTATGAAGCCATGACACCGGCATTAAATAAATATGGAGTTAATTTCGATATTGTGCGAGAAATCCCGACACAGTATGATGAGTCAGGGCATCAGACCTATCTGGTACTGGATAAAGATGATTACTGGAGATATGAGGCAGATGTAGAACTTTGCTGGACAAATGCAGACCGGCCGGAAGAATGCAGGCATGTGACGATCCATATCACCGGAACAAATGAGATCCCAGATAAGGCGCATGGAACGGCATTGACTTATGGCTTGAAATATTATTTCCGCAATAAATTCTGTATCCGTCAGGTGGGAAGTGAGCAGGAAGATCCGGATTATGCTGAGCATGATGGAAAGCAGAGTTCCAACACGAAAAATAATCCGACAAGGCAGGTACATGGAAAAGAAAAAGCAGTAGAGAAGAGTACCGAGCGGGCAGAAGGTAAGCAAACTTCCAGCGGAGAAGGGAAAAAGTCAGTTGTTTCTTCTAAAAAAAGTCAGAAACTGAAACCGCTGTTAGGTAATGCACCGATTGTCAAAGACTGCGAACAGTTGGAAATGAAATCAGATGCAGAATCACGCCCACAGGAAAAAGCAGAAAAGCATTCGGAAAATAAACCGAGCTTTGATGGAAAAGATGAAACGATCAAACCGAAAACGGAAGAAAAACCGGAATCAGAAGAAGCATCAATCGGTAGAAAAAGAAGAAAATACGGATGGATTCATCCCGGTAAATGCAGAAGAAGTTCCATTTGAAGAAGATGCTGATTTTATGGAAGAACTTCAGGAGGAACTGGAAGATGACACATCGGATTCAGAAGTAGAAGCAGCGAAGAAATTCGTGTGTGACTTTGGCGTGTTCAAAGGAAAAACGATGGAACAGGTTCTGGAATCCGGAGTGAAAGGCACAGAAACCATGAAATGGATCGTAAATAAGTATAAGGGTCCGAATAAAGAGTTAGTAAAAGCGGCAAAAACACTTCTGGATTATCAAAGTGAATCGGAAGAGCTTAGGGCTGCATACAGTTGCATGAACATGGTTCCTTTGTAGGGACCATGTCTTTTGGGGAAAAGAATATGACACCATTTACAATTACAGATGTAGGAACGATTTTAGGAATTGAGAGACTTCCTGGTGGTGATGAGGCTTCGTATAATGTGGTCTGTCCGTTTTGCGGAGACAGAAGAGGAAAATGCAATTTTGTCGTATATAAAGAAGGTGAAATGGCGAATATCTATCATTGTTTTCATTGTGATGCGGCGGGAAATATGCTGACGTTATATGCGGATTTGACTGGATTATATGGGACAGAACGTTATAAAGAAGCATACCATGAGATCCAAAGGACACTGCATTTTGGTGTAAGAGAACAGATTGCAAAGAAACTGGAAATCCATCGTCAGAAAAAGAAACAGAAAGAATCCCAGGTAAAACCTGCAGATTATGAGAGGCGGGATCATACGTATCGGGAACTTATAACTTTGTTGAGATTGCTGCCACGACATAAGCAGGATTTATTGAAGAGGGGACTTACCCAACAGGAAATTGTAAATATGGAAAATGCAGGTTATAAAAGCACCAGTCCTGAAGAATCTGTTGCGATAGCGAGAAAACTGATCAAACGGGGATGTAGACTGGAAGGAGTACCGGGGTTCTTTGTGAATTATCAAGGAGATTGGGAAATTGCATTTTATGAAAAGAATCAAGGGTACCTTTGTCCGGTGTGGACCGATGAAGGATTGCTTGTTGCATTTCAGATTCGTTTGGATAATCCTTTTTAGAAACGGAAATATGTATGGCTCAGCAGCGCTAAGATGGAAAAAGGTTGTTCCCCCGGAAGTCCGGTAAGCCTTTCCGGTACTTTGAAATCTCCTGTAGTTTATGTGACAGAGGGTGTTTTAAAAGCCGAAGCAGCTTCTCAGAGAACCGGGCAGCCATATCTTGGAAATCCAGGCGTATCCAATTACAAGGAACTGGAATTGTCACTGAACCGATTAAAAGAACAAGGAGTAAAAGTGGTCATTGAAGCAAATGATATGGATAAATGTATGCGGTTAGACTGTGACCATGCTTACAAAGAAATTTGTGAAAAATGTAAAGACAGTAATGGAGAATGTCCGAAAAAGAGGGAAAAACGAAATCATATTCGGAAAGGCTGCCTGAAACTCTATGAGATTTGTGAAAAGCTGGATTTAATCTGTAAACGTGCGGTTTGGGATACGGATGACGAAGGTTACTGGCAGGAAAATTACAAAGGCATTGATGACTGGGAATTACGGGAATTATGAGTAAAGTTAGGTATAGGCTTTTGTGCGGATCTTTGTTATAATATAACCAACAGAGAAGGAGTGTGAATAACATGGGTGAAGAAAAAAAACGCCTTCCGGTGGGATTGGAAAATTTTGAGCAGATTATTAACGATAACTATTATTATGTGGATAAGACGGGGCTGATTTCAGAACTGATCCGTAACGGTGGAATGGTAAATCTTTTTACCAGACCAAGACGTTTCGGGAAAACCTTAAATATGAGTATGCTGGAACACTTTTTTTTCCATAGAGAGAGACCAGAGTATCTATGATGGATTGGAAATTTCAAAAGATACAAAACTGTGTGAAGAGTATATGGGGAAATATCCGGTTATTTCAATTTCCCTGAAAGGAATCAATGCAGCCACTTATGAGGATGCATTTGATTTTGCGGTTCGAATCATGAAAAAAGTAGCCCGTAATGTTCAGTTTCTTTTGGGGAGTGACGCCTTAAGTGATTATGACAAGTTAGAATATAAGGAACTTTTGAATAATAATATGAGTGAGGCTGCATTTTGTGGTGGATTGAAAATATTATCGGAATTATTGGAGAAACATTACGGAACAAAAGTAGTTCTTTTGATTGATGAGTATGATGTTCCATTAGCAAAAGCATTTGAAAACGGGTATTATGATCAGATGATCTTTTTAATCCGTAGTTTATTGGAACAGGCATTGAAAACGAATGACAGCCTGAAATTTGCAGTGATGACAGGATGCATGCGTATTTCAAAAGAAAGTATCTTTACGGGACTTAATAACCTGAAAGTATTGTCCATTACAGATGAACGGTATGATGAATATTTCGGTTTTACAGATACGGAAGTAAGAGAAATGCTGAAGTATTATGAAATCGAGGATCATTATGAAGAAGTAAAGAACTGGTATGACGGGTATCAGTTTGGCGGCGTAGAAGTGTACTGCCCCTGGGATGTATTGAATTACTGTGATAAATTAAAAGACCATGCGGATTCTTTTCCGGAAAATTATTGGATCAACACCAGCAGTAATGATGCCGTCAAGAAATTCATTCAAATGTCCGGTAATTTTAAAACCAAGCGTGAGATTGAAACTTTGCTCGCCGGAGAGGAAATTATAAAAGAGATTCATCAGGAGCTTGTCTATCCGGAAATGTATCAGTCGGTAGAGAACGTCTGGAGCCTGTTGTTTATGACGGGATATTTGACACAGCGTGGAAGAGTTGATGCAAAACGGTATAAACTTGCGATACCGAATCTGGAAATCCGGGATATTTTTGAAACACAGATCATGGAATACTTTAAAGAGAGCGTTGCAAAGGACGGCGATACATTAAGCCGATTCTGTGATGCCCTGAAAAACGGTGAGGAAACGAAGGTAGGAGAAATTTTTGAAAGCTACCTGAAAAAGACCATCAGTATCCGGGATACGTTTGTGAAAAAAGCAAGTAAGGAGAACTTTTATCATGGGATACTGCTTGGAATCCTGGGTGTGAAGGAAGAATGGTATGTATCGTCCAATCAGGAAAGCGGTGAAGGATACAGCGATATCCTCGTTGAAACCGAAAACAGTGAAACGGTTATCCTTATCGAAGTTAAGTATGCCAATGACGGAAATCTTGATCAGGCTTGTGAACGGGCACTACAGCAGATAGAGGAAAAGAAATATGATGAAGAACTCCGGGAGAACGGAGTGGATAAAATTTTAAAATACGGGATTGCGTGTTATATGAAACGATGCAAAGTAAAACTGGCAGATTCATGATACGTCCCAAAACAATCAGGCCATGAAAAAGCGGAACTGTAAGAGTGCAGTTCCGTTTTTTTATGGCCTGATTTATGAGCCAGAGGAAAGGAGATGAAGCATATGCACATACGGGAACGCCCTACATAAGATTCGGGGAAATAAGAATACACAATCACACTCAAAAACCAACAGGAAAGGAGCGTTGCAATTGAAACATAGAAAACACAGATGGCTGGCGGGAACGCTGGCTTTTCTTTTATCCTGTTCTGCACTTATTCCGTCTGAGAATGCCGTATTTGCGGCATCAAAAGGCAGAATAGCAGAATCGGAGACAAATGTAATAAAGGAGGAAAAAGGCGATGAGAATGAGAAACAGATCACCGCCGAAACTTTGACGATTGAGCAGGGGGAATCATTTGAAATCGAAAAAGATTTTACGGGGCTTGCCTTGAAAAAAGGTGAAAAAGCTGTATTCATGGATGTTGTCAGCGAAGATGGACAGGGATTTTTTGCAGACCGCCCTGGTACATACCTTGCAACTTATCTTGTTACACCGGAAAAAGGAACGTGTTATGAACTGACAAGAAAAATTGTAGTCAGACCTCGTGAAGCAGAGAATAAAAGAGCAGACCGTAATCAGAAAAGTTCAAAAGAGGATACAGAGGAAAGTGATCCTGTCCCGGAACCTGTACTGACAGAAGCACCGGAAGTGCCGGAGAATGCGGAGAACTTAAAGCTGGATGTATCTGCGGAGAATGCATCTTTTTTATCGGTAGTACCAGAAACCATGACAGAAAACCGATCTGTCAATGTGAATCTGGTCGTAGGAGAAAGACTTCCGTATCCATCTAATTTAGGAAACTATTCTACCACTTATTTTACGGTGAATGGGCATGTGGCATATTGTCTGGAGTCTGCAAAATCTTCGCCACCGTCTAGTGATTATGTGGCAAATATCTTTGAAAGTAACCTGGCTTTGCAGAAAGTTCTTTATTATGGATACGGAGGACCTGGAGATATTACTGGCAGTTATATGCCGAGTTTTGACTGGAAATTGAAATATATCTTTACACATATTGCAGCTTCTTATGCGTATTGCGGCACAGATGGATTTTACGGGTGTACTTTTGAAAGCGTCAAGGCTTCAGGATTATGGGATTACATTCAGTATCTAAATGGGCTGGAAGCGCCACCTAAAGCAGCCATTGATCTTACCCCAACTTCGACAAAAGCATACGAAAGCAATGAGTGCAGCGGACAGAAGAATTTCGGCTGCAGGGAGATCATCGGAATTATATTACATTGAATCTGCCGGAAAATGTAACGTATCATAGCGGTGGAATTGGTACAGGAGGAGACAACTTATATCAATGACAGACCAAAGGTAAAGGTCCAGGCAGTAAAGAAATCGGAAAATGACAAAGTGACTTTAGAGGGGACTGTATTCGGTCTGTATGCAGGTGAAGACATTATCAATGCAGAAGGAAAAGTAGTGGTAAAAAAGGATACCCTGATTGACAAGGTCACTTCTGATAAAGAGGGAGCTGCGGCTTTTCATTCAGATATTCCTATCAATTTCCGCTATTATTTGAAAGAGATTCAGGCTCCGGAATCTTATTATATGAGTTCTGACAGGTATGACTTCCTGTTTGAGTATGAGAATGATAAAACTTATACATATGAATTTTCGCATACGTTTTCCAATAAAGAGGTTCGAGGGGAAATCCATGTGTTTAAGATTGATAAAGATGCGGAAGAATATATCAGCCAGGGAAATGCAGACTTAGATGGTGCAGTTTACGGGCTCTATGCAGCAGAGGATATCAAACATCCGAATGGGAAGTCAGAAGACGTCCATAAAAAAGATGATCTGGTTGCGCAGGGCGTGATCAAAGATGGAAAAGTTGATTTTACGAATCTGTATCTGGGAAATTATTACGTAAAAGAAATCTCACCTGGAGAGGGCTATCTTTTGGATGAAACTGCCTATCCAGTGGAAGTTGGTTATGAAGGACAGGATGTTGCAATCGTGCATCGGAATGTGACGGTGAAAGAAAACGGTAAAAAAACAGGCATTTGAACTGATCAAGATTTCAGAGGATGGAAACCAGACAGAAATAGAGCTTTTGAAAGGTGCTGGGTTTAAAGTATTTCTGATCCAGAATCTGAAAGGTAGTAAAAGATGGAAGTCTGAAACCATCGGAAGGAAATGCTTTC
>ENA-OQKD01000282-OQKD01000282.1-human-gut-metagenome-genome-assembly--contig:-NODE-282-length-14086-cov-3.654846_pt1 | contig 14086 bp, 12 predicted proteins | sample MGYA00242775_ERZ504792 | MGnify/ENA primary metagenome ERZ504792 (study PRJEB26092, sample SAMD00036401) | human gut metagenome | host: Homo sapiens | study: EMG produced TPA metagenomics assembly of...
TCAAAGCCTGTATCTTGGCTATAATTACACATTACTATACATTAAAACAAGGTCACAAAATGCTGTAACCCTTATAAACTGCGGGTTGTAGCGTTTTTTTATTTCCTCAACTGTCAAAGATGGGATTTTAGTATACATATTCTGGAATGTCAATACATAATTCTCATAAAAATGTAAATCTTATAGAAAAGGAGTTATTTATTGCGTTACACACAGTATAACACTGGAATTAATTTCAGATATCCCGGGAAAAGGAGAGCATGATTTATATCACATGGGACAGAATTGTGTGTATCGCAGAGAAAAGACACTGCCAATATCATTTACAGGCATGGAGGGAAAAATGTCAGGAAGCAGCAGAATCAGAACGGATCTGGCTCTTGAAGCAACGGAGAGCTTTGCCCAAAGCAATACAGAGCTTAGGGGAGTGGAAGTGAAAGAACAATATGACGAAGAAAGAGACATCCGCACTACTGTTGTTAAAATAACAACAGAAAACGGGGCAAAGGCTATGGGAAGGCCTCAGGGAAATTATATTACCATAGAAGCGCCAAATCTTTCGGCCTCGGACGAGGATTATCACAGAGAAATTTCAGAAGAGATCGCCCGTCATCTGAGAAAGCTTGTCAATCTGAAGCGGGAGACATCAGTTCTTGTGGTAGGTCTGGGAAATCAGGCAATTACAGCGGATGCCCTGGGACCCCACGTTGTGGATAATCTCAGGATGACCCGTCATATTATCAGAGAATACGGACTTAAAAGTACAGAAAAGGAAATTCTGCACCGGGTCAGTGGTCTTGCGCCGGGCGTTATGGCTCAGACAGGAATGGAAATTTCAGAAATTGTAATGGGTGTGGTGGCAGAAACAAAGCCGGATCTTGTTATTGCGGTAGATGCCCTGGCAGCCCGCAGTATCAGAAGGCTGAACCGGACAGTCCAGATCACGGATACGGGGATTCATCCAGGTTCCGGGGTGGGAAATCACAGGATCGGACTTACTGAAGAAAATCTTCAGGTAAAAGTAATTGGAATCGGGGTCCCCACTGTAGTAGATGCGGCAACGATTGTCCATGATTCCATGGAACATCTTCTGGATGCGCTGGAGGAACAGGAGCAGCAAGAGTTCCTGGAGGAAATGATTGCGCCAAATCTTTACAGTATGTTTGTGACATCGAAGGATGTGGATGAAACTGTAAAATATTTAAGTTTTACCATATCAGAGGGGCTGAATATGGCTTTTTCAGGCGTCTGATGGGAAAATCAGAAAATAGATTTCTGCATAGACAAAGCTTATTGCTGCTGTCGCAGAGAATCAGCATATATTACCGGGAAATACTTTGACAGCAGCATATTTCCGGAAACACAGGGGTATAATCATATCATTTTTGTCATAGGATTCTTTGAAAGAGGTGATTCTATGACAAAGCTCCAGAAAGTAACCTGCATTATTTTGAGCGTTTTCTTTTTTGCGGTTCTGCTTTTGGTTCCGGACCGTTTTTTTTGCGGGGAAATGTGTACAGGCAGCTGCCGCTTTACTGCTTTCTGGAGGAAGAACGCAACAAGTGTTCCTCAGAGAGAAGATCCGGAAACCTATGAAAAACTTGTGGAAAGTAATGCAAAATATCTGGCTGATATGATGAAGGCGGAAAATCTTCAGTCGGGCAGTGATGATATGCGGGAAAATCAGGAAACGGCTGTTGAAAAAGAGAAAAACAGACCGGAAGCACACCTGTCAGAAAATGAAAAACCGGAAGAAAAAACAGAAGAATCGGACAGACACTTGCAGGAACCGCAGGTGACCGGAGAAAAGAAAAGCTCTGAGACAGAGGCGATTCCCACATCAAAACCGGAAGTCAGCCCGGTATCAGGTCCCACTGCCAGTCCGGCAGTCAGTTCAGCAGCCTCTGCACAGCCTGCACTGGCGCAGATTCAGCCTGCCCCGGTTATTGATCTGGCTCCGGAGATTCTGGCAGATTATGATTATCTGCTGAATAATTTTTTATTGTAGACGAGGATACTGCCACCAGCGCAGAGCAGCTGAATGCAGCAGAATTTCTGGCAAATGATCTTACGGTAAAGAAGGATCCGCGGACGCCTCAGATTCTTATTTATCACAGCCATACACAGGAAACTTTTGCAGATTCCAGAGAAGGCGTGGTGGAGGATTCCATTGTGGGAGTGGGAAACTATCTGGCGAAAATTCTTACAGAAACCTATGGCTATCAGGTACTTCACGTAACACAAGAATTTGATCTGGCAGGAGGCGTGCTGGACAGGAATAAAGCCTATGATTACGCCCGGCCTTATATAGAACAGATTCTGAAAGAAAATCCTTCTATAGAGGTAGTAATAGATCTTCACAGGGACGGTGTGGCGGAGGATCGTCGGCTGGTAACAGAGATCAATGGCAAACCTACGGCCCAGATCATGTTTTTTAACGGGCTCAGTTATACAGTTTCAGGCGGACCGGTAGATTACCTGCCCAATCCATACATACAGGATAATCTTGCTTTTTCTTTTCAGATGGAATACCAGGCCGCACAGTATTATCCGGATTTTTACAGGGGAATTTATCTGTCCGGATTAAGGTATAATCTGCATCTTTGCAGGAGAGCAGTTCTTCTGGAAGCCGGCGCTCAGACAAACACGGTGCAGGAGGTAAAAAATGCCATGGAACCCTTTGCGGATATTCTCAACAGGGTTCTGACAGGGGAATGAAAAAACTTGCTCACATTATACAGAATGAAAATTCTTAAAGGCAATAGAGGATATATGCAGGAGCAGCTTTTGTTTATTTATATGTTATAAGGATTTATGCGTTATATGGAACTGTAAATGAGACAATACAGAATTTTGCACAATAAAATTTACAGTATGCGGACATAAACAAATTTTAAACTTTATTTGTATATCCTGTAAAGACAAAACAGCGAAGATTTTGTGTGCTTTTTTAAATCTGCTCATTTACAGAGATTGTATTTACTTTTGCCGGCTGGAATTTAAAAATGCATTTAAGTTTTGTCGAAGGAAAAAAGAAAATAGGTCTTGAAAATATGAACGTATGTTTGTATAATGAAAGCAGGAAAATAAATAGCATGTATGACTGCGAAAGGCCTTGGAAAGCAGGGCTGATAACTGGACTTGATGAGGGCGGATATGCTATAATGGGGCACGATATAACGAAAATACACTGAGATAAGAGGAGGAACGCTGCGGAATGACAGATCAGAGCAAGATTCGTAATTTCTGCATTATTGCACATATAGACCATGGCAAGTCCACACTTGCCGACCGTATTATTGAGAAGACCGGACTTCTGACACAGAGAGAAATGCAGGCGCAGATCCTGGACAATATGGATCTGGAAAGAGAAAGAGGGATTACTATTAAGTCTCAGGCAGTCCGGATTGTTTATAAAGCAAAGGACGGAGAAGAATATATTTTTAACCTGATCGATACGCCGGGACATGTGGATTTTAACTATGAGGTTTCCAGAAGCCTTGCGGCCTGTGACGGAGCCATCCTTGTGGTAGATGCTGCTCAGGGAATTGAAGCTCAGACACTGGCAAATGTCTATCTGGCTCTTGAACATAATCTGGATGTGCTTCCGGTGATCAATAAGATCGATCTTCCAAGCGCGGAACCGGACCGCGTGATCAGTGAGATCGAGGATGTGATCGGACTGGAGGCAGAGGACGCGCCAAGGATCTCTGCAAAAACAGGACTGAATATTGAGGATGTACTGGAACAGATCGTGGAGAAAATCCCGGCGCCGGAAGGGAATCCGGATGCTCCGTTAAAAGCCCTGATCTTTGATTCTATTTATGACTCCTATAAAGGTGTTATCGTATTCTGCAGGCTGATGGACGGATGTATCAGAAAAGGCACAGAAGTAAAAATGATGGCAACAGGTTTTTCAACAGAGGTTGTGGAGGTTGGATATTTTGGAGCCGGCCGTTTTATTCCATGTGATGAGCTGTCTGCTGGAATGGTAGGTTACTTTACAGCAAGCATCAAAAACGTCAGTGATACCCGCGTAGGCGATACGGTTACAGAAGTGACCAGACCGTGTGCGGAGGCGCTTCCCGGATATAAGAAGGTTCAGCCTATGGTTTACTGCGGACTTTATCCGGCAGACGGAGCCAAGTACGGGGATCTGAGAGACGCTCTGGAAAAGCTTCAGTTAAACGATGCGTCTCTTTTCTATGAGCCGGAGACTTCTGTAGCGCTGGGCTTCGGTTTCCGTTGCGGATTTCTGGGACTGCTTCATCTGGAGATCATTCAGGAGAGACTGGAGAGAGAATATAACCTTGATCTTGTTACTACCGCTCCAGGCGTTATTTATAAGGTCTATAAAACAAACGGAGAGGTGATCGAACTTACCAATCCGTCCAATCTTCCGGATCCCTCAGAAATTGAATATATGGAAGAGCCTATGGTAAATGCTGAGATCATGGTAACGACGGAATTTATCGGCGCGATCATGGATCTTTGTCAGGAACGCCGGGGACAGTATATTGGCATGGATTATATGGAGGAAACCCGTGCGCTTCTGAAATATAAACTGCCTCTGAATGAGATTATTTATGACTTCTTTGACGCTCTGAAATCCAGATCCAGAGGATATGCATCTCTTGATTATGATCTCTGCGGTTATGAGCGCAGCGAGCTTGTGAAGCTGGATATTCTTGTAAATAAGGAAGAGGTAGATGCCCTTTCCTTTATTGTTCATGCGGAAACTGCCTATGAAAGAGGACGTAAAATGTGCGAGAAGCTGAAAGAGGAAATTCCCAGACAGCTTTTTGAAATTCCGATTCAGGCAGCGATCGGAAGCAAGATCATTGCCAGAGAGACAGTTAAGGCCATGCGTAAAGACGTGCTTGCCAAATGCTATGGCGGCGATATCAGCCGTAAGAAAAAGCTTCTGGAAAAACAGAAAGAGGGAAAGAAGCGCATGCGTCAGGTAGGAAATGTGGAAATTCCTCAGAAAGCCTTTATGAGTGTCCTGAAGCTGGATGAGAAATAAGGAATTCTGTGAAGGTCAAACTAGTGCTAATAGGTGACTGGACGCAGAAGGCTGTAAAGGTCAGGAACAGTAAGGAAAATAGCCTGAACAGGCCTGAGCCTGTCAGAATTGGAGATAGGAAATGAAAAAAATACAGTAAGAAAGCTGGTTGTTGTTTCCGTGCTTCTGCTCTGTGTGTTTATGGCAGGATGCGGCTGCGGCAAAAGAAAAAGGATCCGGCCACCCAGCAGGTTCTGAAGATCAGCATCACACCTGAGCCGTCGCCTGCGCCTGAACCGGATAAAATGGATCAGAAGGCAGTAGTCAAAAACGGAAATATTACCATGGTAAATGAATATCTGGTCAACGGGAACAAGACAGACGATAAAGAAACCGACAGCAGAACAGGTGAGAACTCCGAAAATGCAGAAAGTCCGGAACCGGAAACCGATAACGGCAGCGACACAGGAGATCAGGAGGACATTATTGAAGAATAAAGGGAAAAAACCTCTGGAACTTTATCTTCACATTCCTTTTTGTGTGAAGAAATGTGATTACTGTGATTTCCTTTCCGGTCCGTCCGGCACAGAGACCAGGAAAGCATATACAGAGGCTCTTATTAGAGAAATTCAGGCGCTTCCGGAACACCTGGACAGAGAAGTTGTTTCTGTGTTTACAGGAGGAGGAACGCCGTCTCTTCTGGATGCTTCGGACATGGAACGGATCATGGCGGCTCTCCGAGACAGATTTGAATTTTCTGAGAATGCAGAGATCACCATAGAGGCCAATCCCGGTACTCTTTCTTCTGATAAGCTGGAAATATATCGGGTGGCCGGTATCAACCGTCTCAGTCTGGGACTTCAGTCAGCGGATAACAGGGAGCTTCAGATTCTTGGAAGGATTCATACGTATGAAGAATTTCTGGAAAGCTATGAGCTGGCAAGAGCTGCCGGATTTGACAATATTAATATTGATCTGATGTCAGCAATTCCGGAACAGACCTGTGAAAAGTGGATACATAATCTGAAAACTGCAGCAGAACTGAAGCCGGAGCATATATCCGCCTACAGCCTGATCGTGGAAGCTGGGACGCCTTTTGCACAGAGAGAACTGAAGCTTCCCGGTGAGGATGAGGAATATCAGATGTATGAAGATACGGCAGATATTCTGAAGAGATATGGATTTGAACAGTATGAAATATCTAATTATGCAAAGAATGGATATGAGTGCAGACATAATATAGGTTACTGGAAAAGAACAGAGTATCTTGGACTTGGACTGGGAGCAGCCTCTCTTGTAGATGAAGAACTATGGAAATGCCTCTGTGGAGAGGAAACCAGTGGAAGCTCTGAAAGAGAAGGTATGGACGGAACAGAATACTGCAGTCTGGAACAGAGGGAATACCGGTTCTGCAATACCCGGAATCTGCAGGAATATCTGGAGAACAGCAGAAAACCCCGGATAATCCGCCGGGATGTTGCTGCTTTGTCAGAAAAGGAGCAGCAGGAAGAGTTTATGTTTCTTGGACTTCGGATGACAAAAGGCATTTCTGTTCAGGAGTTCAGGGGACGTTTCGGAAAAGAAATTGAAGAAATTTACGGACAAGTTCTGAAAAAATATGAAGCCATGGGATTTCTGGAAGAAAGCGGTGGATTCTGGCGTTTTACGCGAAAGGGAATACATGTAAGCAATCACATTCTGTCAGATTTTCTTCAGGACTGAAGGGCTGAAACCAAAAGCAGGATACAGAATCCAGGTATATACAGGATAGAAATTGGAGGAACAAATGGCTGAACATACAACAGGCAAAAAGTTTATCAGAATCCGCGGGGCAAATGTAAATAATCTGAAAAACCTCAGCGTGGATATTCCGAGAGATGAATTTGTGGTTCTGACAGGTGTCAGTGGATCCGGAAAATCTTCTCTGGCTTTTGATACCATTTATGCAGAAGGACAGAGACGTTATATGGAATCTCTTTCTTCCTATGCAAGACAGTTTCTGGGACAGATGGAAAAACCGGATGTGGAAATGATTGAAGGGCTTCCTCCGGCAATTTCCATTGACCAGAAATCCACCAACCGAAATCCCCGTTCCACAGTGGGAACCGTGACGGAAATTTATGACTATCTTCGTCTTCTGTATGCAAGAATAGGAATTCCTCATTGTCCCAGGTGCGGAAAAGAGATAAAAAAACAGACCGTTGATCAGATGGTGGATCATATCATGTCTCTGCCTGAGCGGACAAAGCTTCAGCTTCTGGCTCCTGTGGTCAGAGGGCGGAAGGGAACCCATGTCAAGCTTCTGGAACAGGCAAAAAGAAGCGGATTTGTCCGTGTTCAGATTGACGGAAACCTGTATGAACTGTCAGAAGAGATTAAGCTGGACAAAAATATCAAACATAATATTGAAATTATCGTAGACCGTCTTGTGGTAAAACCGGGAATCGAAAAAAGACTGGCAGATTCCATTGAAACTGTTCTGGATCTTGCAGAGGGACTTCTCATGGTAGATACCATGGACGGAAATGTTCTGACCTTCAGCCAGAGCTTTTCCTGCCCTGACTGTCAGATCAGCATTGATGAGATCGAGCCAAGAAGTTTCTCTTTTAACAATCCTTTTGGAGCCTGTCCGGATTGTTACGGTCTTGGATACAAAATGGAATTTGATGAGGATCTGATGATTCCGGATAAATCACTGAGTATTTCTCAGGGAGCTATCGCCGTGATGGGATGGCAGTCCTGTACGGATAAGGGAAGCTTTACAAGAGCCATTCTAGATGCTCTTGCAAAGGAATATAATTTCAGCCTGGACACACCTTTTCAGGATTATCCCCAGAAAATAAAAGATGTGCTGATCCATGGAACAGAAGGCAGGTCTGTCAAGGTTTATTATAAGGGTCAGAGAGGAGAAGGCGTTTATGATGTGGCGTTTCCGGGACTGATCAAAAATGTGGAGCAGAGATACCGGGAGACCGGTTCCGATGCCATGAAGCAGGAATATGAAACTTTTATGCGCATCACCCCATGCAAAACCTGTAAGGGACAGCGTCTGAAAAAAGAAGCTCTGGCTGTTACTGTTGGCAATAAGAATATTTATGAGCTGACGGCTCTTTCCATAGAGAATCTGAAGAAGTTTCTGGCTGAACTGAAGCTGACAGAACAGCAGGAACTGATCGGAAGGCAGATTCTGAAGGAGGTTCGGGCAAGAGTGGGATTTCTGGCAGAGGTAGGACTTGACTACCTTTCTCTGGGACGGGCTACAGCAACTCTTTCCGGAGGGGAAGCGCAGAGAATCCGTCTGGCAACGCAGATCGGTTCCGGTCTTGTAGGAGTGGCCTACATTCTGGATGAGCCAAGTATCGGACTCCATCAGAGAGATAACGACAAGCTTCTGAAAGCGCTGATGCGTCTGAGAGATCTGGGAAACAGCCTGATTGTGGTAGAGCATGATGAAGATACCATGCGGGCTGCAGACTGTGTTGTGGATATTGGTCCCGGAGCCGGGGAGCATGGTGGAAAACTTGTGGCAATGGGAACTGCAGAAGATCTGATGAAAAATGAAAATTCCATAACAGGCGCTTATTTAAGTGGAAAATGCAGAATCCCGATACCGGAGGAGCGGAAGAAGCCAACGGGATGGCTGAAGATCCGCGGAGCTTCGGAGAACAATCTGAAACAGGTAAATGTGGATATTCCTCTTGGGATTCTGACCTGTGTCACCGGTGTCAGCGGATCGGGAAAAAGCTCTCTGATCAACGAGGTGCTTTATAAAACTCTGGCGAGAGACCTGAACAGAGCCCGTATCATTCCGGGAAAACATAAGGAAATACTGGGACTGGAAGAGCTTGACAAGGTGATCAGTATTGACCAGTCTCCTATAGGAAGAACTCCCAGATCCAATCCCGCAACTTATACAGGAGTTTTTGATCAGATCCGGGATCTTTTTGCTTCTACGGCAGACGCCAAGGCAAGAGGGTATAAAAAGGGACGCTTCAGCTTTAATGTAAAGGGCGGAAGATGTGAAGCCTGCAGCGGAGACGGAATCATCAAGATTGAGATGCATTTTTTATCAGATGTTTATGTGCCCTGTGAGGTCTGCAAAGGCAAACGATACAATCGTGAAACCCTGGAAGTCAAGTATAAGGACAAAAATATTTATGATGTGCTGAATATGACCGTGGAAGAGGCGCTGGGATTTTTTGAAAATATCCCGTCTATCCGCAGGAAGATCCAGACCTTATATGATGTGGGACTTTCCTATATCCGCCTTGGCCAGCCCTCCACAGAGCTTTCCGGAGGAGAGGCGCAGAGAATCAAGCTGGCAACGGAACTCAGCAGAAGAAGCACAGGAAAAACCATCTATATTCTGGACGAGCCCACAACCGGTCTTCATTTCGCGGATGTGCATAAACTGGTAGATATTTTGAAACGTCTGGCAGACGGTGGAAATACAGTAGTAGTGATCGAGCATAATCTTGATGTGATCAAAACAGCAGATTATATTATTGACATGGGACCTGAGGGCGGCGATCGGGGCGGAACAGTGATCGCAAAGGGAACGCCCGAAGAAATTGTAAAAATACCGGAATCCTATACGGGACAGTACGTGGCCAGATATCTGAAGCAGTAAACAGAGAACTGTCGGAGAGGTAAAGAATTCTCCGGTACAAAATTACGTCAGTGACAGAGTTTGGTCAGAAAGGAGGGCATTATGCCTGCAAGTGATATCGGAATCGATCTGGGCACCAGAAACTGTCTGGTGTATTCTACGGCAAAGGGACTTGTTCTTCAGGAACCTTCTGTAGTTGTTTATGATAAAAATACAGAAAAGATCAGAGCCATAGGGGAAGAGGCCCGTCAGATGGCAGGCCATGTGACCTCTAATATGGAAGTGATCCGCCCTATACGTCAGGGAGTGATCGCTGACTTTAATGTTACAGAAAAAATGCTGAAATATTTTATAACAAAGGCAATGGGAAACAGAGTTTTCCGTAAGCCCCGGATCAGTATCTGCGTTCCAAGCGGGATTACGGAGATTGAGAGAAAAGCTGTTGAGGAAGTTACTTATCAGGCCGGGGCCAGAGAAGTTTTTCTGGTAGACGAGCCAATTGCCGGAGCCATAGGCTCCGGTGTGGATGTAACCAAGCCTTTTGGAAATCTGATCGTAGACATAGGCGGAGGAACCACAGATGTGGCAGTGATCTCTCTGGGAGGCGTGGTTGTTTCTGCCTCTGTTAAGGTGGCAGGAGACGCCTTTGACCAGGCAATCATGAATTACGTGCGCAAAAGCCACAGCCTTTTTATCGGAGAGGATATGGCAGAGGAAATAAAAATCAAAATAGGAACGGCAATTGAAGAGTCCAGTCCTCATGTTATGGAGGTAAAAGGCAGAAACATTATGACAGGACTTCCCAAAACAGTTAAGCTGACCTCTGAAGAAGTGCGGGCTGCTCTGAAGGATGCCACAGGACAGATCGTAGAGACTGTGCATGGGGTTCTTGAAAAAACTCCGCCGGAACTGGCGGCAGATATTGTTGACCGCGGGATTGTTCTTACGGGAGGCGGCGCGCTTCTTCGGGGAATGGATACGCTGATCGAGAGGAAAACAGGAGTCAGCACACTGACCGTGCAGAATGCAATGAGCGTAGTTGCTGTAGGAACCGGAAAATATGCTGAAGTAAGAGCAAGAATGGAAGAGTAAGATGAGTGAAAGCGTAACAGGATATATTGACCATATTATATTCAGAAATGAAGACAACGGATATACGGTCCTTGTTCTGAAAGGAACAGAAGGCGACGATGAGGAGCTGACCTGTGTGGGAACTTTTCCTGTGATCAGCCAGGGAGCCACCATTGAGGCTTCCGGGAATTTTATCAATCATCATATTTATGGAAAACAGTTCCAGATCACCTCTTTTACAGAAAAAATGCCTGAGGATGCCATGGCAATGGAGCGCTACCTTGGCTCCGGGGCTATTAAGGGGATTGGAGCGGCTCTGGCTGCCAGGATTGTCCGCAGGTTTGGGGCAGATACCCTTCGGATCGTGGAAGAAGAGCCTGAACGTCTGGCTGAGATCAAGGGGATCAGTGAAAAAAAAGACCCGCGAGATCGCTGCTCAGATGGAAGAAAAGGCAGATATGCGAAAAGCAATGATGTTTTTGCAGAAATACGGGATCTCCCTGAATCTGGGGGCAAAAATCTATCAGAAATACGGAGATTCTGTTTACAGTGTTCTTCAGGAAAATCCTTACCGCCTTGCAGATGACATCAGTGGCGTGGGGTTTAAAATCGCGGATGAGATCGCAGGGCGCATAGGTATTCATACAGATTCAGATTACAGGATCAAAAGCGGAATGATGTATACTCTTTTACAGGCGACAGGAGAAGGCCATGTGTATCTTCCGAAAGAGGAACTGTTCCGGAGATCCTCCGAGCTTCTTGGAGTGGACGCCTCCTATATGGAAAAGCACCTTATGGATCTTTCCATGGAAAGAAAGGTGATCCAGAAAGAAGAGGGGGAAATGGTACTGGTTTACCCCAGTCGTTTTTATTACCTGGAGCTCAATACCGCCAGAATGTTAAGAGAGCTGAATATTGACTGTCCTGAGGATGAAGCTTTTGTGCAGCGCAGGATTGCCCAGATTGAAAAGGAAACAGGCACAACACTGGATGAAATGCAGAAAAAAGCAGTGACCGAGGCTGCCGGCCACGGTCTTTTTATTCTAACCGGAGGACCGGGAACCGGAAAAACGACAACCATTAACGCAATTATCCGGTTTTTTTTGAAGGAGAAGGCAGTGAACTGCGTCTGGCAGCACCTACAGGAAGGGCTGCAAAGCGGATGACAGAGGCTACAGGCTATGAAGCTCAGACCATACACCGGCTTTTGGAATTAAACGGAATGCCGGAAGAGGAAAGACAGGGACAGGCAGTTCATTTTGAGCGAAATGCGGAAAATCCTCTTGAAGCAGATGTGATCATTATAGATGAGATGTCTATGGTGGATATTCAGCTGATGCATTCCCTTCTTCTGGCAGTAACCGCAGGAACACGGCTGATTCTTGTAGGAGATGAAAACCAGCTTTCAAGTGTGGGGCCGGGAAATGTTTTAAGAGACATTATCCGAAGCGGAGAATTTCCGGTGGTAGAGCTGAAAAAGATCTTCCGGCAGGCGTCAGAGAGTGATATTGTTGTCAATGCCCACAAGATCAACAGGGGAGAACAGGTGACTCTCAGTAATAAAAGCAGCGATTTCTTTTTTCTGAAGAGACAGGATGCAGATATTATCATCCGAGTGGTGATTGCCCTGATCCAGGAAAAGCTTCCCAGATATGTTGAGGCAAAGCCGTTTGATATCCAGGTTCTGACACCTATGCGAAAGGGACTTCTGGGCGTGGAAAGGCTGAACCAGATCCTGCAGCGTTATCTGAATCCTCCGGAACCATCCAAAAAAGAAAAAGAATATGGTCAGGGTCTGTTCCGGGAAGGCGACAAAGTCATGCAGATCCGGAACAACTATCAGCTTGAATGGGAGATCCGCGGAAAGGTCGGGATTCCTGTAGATAAGGGCGTGGGTGTCTTTAACGGTGACACGGGGATCCTGAAAACGATCAATGAATTTTCGGAAACAGCGGAAGTAGAATTCGAGGACGGACGCTGTGCGGAATATCCTTTAAACAGCTGGAAGAACTGGAACTTGCCTATGCAGTGACCATACATAAATCCCAGGGCTCTGAGTATCCGGCAGTGGTGATTCCTCTTCTGTCAGGACCGAGGATGCTTTTAAACAGAAATCTGCTGTATACGGCTGTCACAAGAGCACGCCGTTGTGTGACAATTGTGGGCAGTGAAGAAACTTTCCGGGAAATGATAAAAACGAAAAGCAACAGAGACGCTACAGTTCTCTTGATATCAGATTGAAAGAAGAGCTGTAGAGGCCTTTTTCATCGGGGAGAAAGGACTGTTTTTGAATAAATATGTGAATGTGTTTCTCAATATCCTTTACCCCAGGCACTGCCCGGTGTGTCACAGAATACTAAAAGATCAGAAAACACTGATCTGTCCGGAATGTGAAAAGGGATTTTGCAGGATTGGGGAGGATTATTGTCTGAAATGCGGAAAGCCTGTAAAAGATCAGGAAGAATACTGTGGAGAATGTTCAGCGCTTTGCCGCAGCTTTGACCAGGGAAAATCTGTTTTTATTTATAATGGGAAGCTGAGACAGTCGCTTGTGAGATACAAATACTACGGATGCAGGGAATACGGGGATTATTATGCGGATGCAGTGTGTAGATATACAGGAAAAGATATCAGGAGATGGCAGCCGGATGTGATCGTGCCGGTTCCCCTTACAAATCGAAAGCAGCGTATGAGAGGATTTAACCAGTCTGCATATCTGGCGGACAGAGTGGGAGAGCAGCTTCAGATTCCAGTGGCCCATGGGCTGGTAAAAAAGGTTCGCAGTACAAAGTCCCAGAAAAAGCTGAATGCAGCGCAGAGAAGGCAAAATCTTGCAGACGCATTCCGGGCAGAGGAAAATATCCGGGGGCTGACCGTACTTGTAATTGATGATGTATACACAACGGGAAGCACTGTGGATGCAATGGCCCGGTGCCTGAAGGAAGCAGGCGCTGAGCATGTGTATTTTATAACGCTGTGTACAGGACAGCAGTAGAAAAACCAGAAAAACACTTTTCATGGATAATGATATATGTTACAATTAAATTACTGTGAATATCTGTGTCCTTTTGCAGAAAATACAGGAGACAGATATGTCCGGCGGTTTATTCAGAAACAGATTGCTTATTGAGGAGTAGATCATGATCAACGAAGAAAAGGTTAAAATAATGACCAAAATTGCTATGTATGAGCAGGGAAAAGGCAGAAGATACCTTCCGGTCAGCAAGTATTACAGAAGTGACTATATCGGACTGGCTCTGATCAAGAACTTTTTTCTTGTTACCATCGGGTATGCGCTGGCAATTGCTGCAGTAGCTGTATATTTTGGTGAGTATCTGATGGAAAATATCCATAAGATGAATCTTGTTTCCATGGGTATTTACATAATTGTAGGATATGCT
>ENA-OQKD01000284-OQKD01000284.1-human-gut-metagenome-genome-assembly--contig:-NODE-284-length-13990-cov-3.128760_pt1 | contig 13990 bp, 14 predicted proteins | sample MGYA00242775_ERZ504792 | MGnify/ENA primary metagenome ERZ504792 (study PRJEB26092, sample SAMD00036401) | human gut metagenome | host: Homo sapiens | study: EMG produced TPA metagenomics assembly of...
GATAAATAAAAATATATAAAAAATCAGTATTGATTATCTGGATTCTTCATCCGGAATAAAAATCAGTATATCAGATATCGGACAGTCAATAACACTGCAGAGAGTGTTAAGAGTTTTTGTGGTAATGGTCTTGCCGCTTCGCAGACGCTGGATTGTATCAGGCAGAATCCCGTATTCGTAGATCAGCTGATATGTGGATATATTTTTCCGGCGGATGGTCTGCCAGAAGGGTTCGTATGAAATCATGTAGTTACCTCCTGTTTAACAGCATGGTAGCATACATGAGTTTTTATACATGCATGTTATATCATGTATGTTGCCTGTACAGCGACAGGTGCGTGTGCAAAATAAGAGAGATAAAATGCAGATCCGGGAGGAAAAACAATGTTTTGCAAAAAATGTGGTGCAAAGATAAAAGAAGGAACAAAGTTCTGTTCCAAATGTGGCGCTCCGGTAAGTCAGACTGCTTCAAAGGAGACGAAGAACAGCCGGAAGGATGTATTGAGGCATAAAATACAGGATTTCGGCAAAACGCCGGAAGGAGAGGCTTCAGGAGATAAGAAAATCCATCCAAAATGGGCGTATGGGGCGGCTGCTGTTGCTGTGGCAGTAGTTCTGGCTGTGGGAATAGGAAGTATTGGAGGAACAGATAAGACAGAAACAAAGGTTTCTGAGAAAAGTGAAGCTATACAGGCTGCCGAAAAAGTAGAAGCCCCGGAAACAGAAACGAAGAAAACGGAAGCCGAAACAGCTTCTGAGACAACAGAAACCGAAATCATGCAGGTTTCTTCTGAGGTTTCCGAGATCGTGGAAGCTCCGGCTGAAATAGAGAACGGAAATCCGGAAGAGGAAAAGAAAACAGAAGAAGCAGAAAACAGTTCCGGTAATAACATGGTGGAAATGACAGATCCTGATATTCAGAGAGAAGCCGCAGAGGGCAGAGAAAGTAACGATTCTCTGGAAATGCAGGAGAATGCAGAGGCGACAGAGGATGACCAGCTTTACGGCAACTATGATTATTACGGGGAAACTCCTTTATCTGACAATGCCGGAATAAATGTACAAAGTATATCGACTCTGGAAGCCTATGGAGGAACGTTGGGAGAGAATGCGCCGGAATCCGGTTATGTGATCGAGGTGACTGCCTACAACCGGAATAATATTCCCTGTCAGATTTATCCAATGTTCAGTGTGGGACTGGTATCTCCCAAATATGACTATGGATCAAAGGAAATGATCCTTTTGGATACGGATGCGATCTATGCAGAGGGAGGAGAGAATATTTCTCTGGAAGATCCTACCTACATAAAGCCTGTAACTGTTGCCCCCAATGAGGAGAGAAACTTTCTGTATTATCTGGATCTCAGCGGAGAGGCTCTGGTGGAAATGATCGATGAACGTCTATTTGGAGGATTTGGAGAAAAGCTTCCGCTGGAAGATCTTAAAAAGCATAAGGAGCAGGTTACTCTGGATTCCGAAAACTATCTGAGAAATATAGAGATTAGAAAAAGTGTGGTAAAAGCAGCGCAAAGCGCCTCTTCCCTGAAAGATAAGGTAATGATCTCCGATCTTTCTATGAAGCAGGTAGATGCGGAAATGTACCAGATTGATATGAACATATCCAATGAAAATGATTTTTCCTGTGATGTGTTCCCTATGCTGGGATGCACTGCAACTATGGTAGTGGATGACTGGGGAAGAGAGGAAACAGTAGAAACGTATATAAACGGCAGTGATACGGTTTACGGCAGGAGCGTTTCCCTGAAGATAGACGCAGAGAAATTTGAACCACTGGAATCTGTGGGGCTGGCTCCTCATGAAACGAAAAAAGTGATCTATACCATAGCTAAAGAAGATGTAACAGATATTACTTCTCTTAACGGCAATCCGGATACCATCTACGGCGATGTAAAGGAACTGAAAGATATTAAGCTGCTTGATTTTGCTGTTCAGGAAGCAGAAGTTACTTACATTCCTGTAAAAGCACTGGACGGAATTGAAATAAAGAAAGACGTAGAGGGAAATGTGGTTTATAATGTAATTACTTTTGTGAATGACACAGAGGACAGATGGCGTGAAATCTGTCTGAATTATGTATGGATGGACGGAGAGGGAACGCTGGTATCCTTTGATTCAACGAATGCCGAACTGGTAGATCTGGGGGAGACTGCGGAGCTTAAATATACTGCGGCTTCCGAAAACGACAAGACAACCCTGGTTCCGGCGCTTCTTTATTACAGCCCGGACAACAGTTATATGGAGTAAACCAGAAAGGCTGAAAATATGGACAGCAGTTTGGTTATGAAATGGTTTGTATGGCTGCTTCGCAGAGAACGCTCAGAAACAGAGCTGAGCAGGACACAGAAAAAGAAGATCAGCCGGACAGTGAGAAAGGACAGAAGAGAAAATGGACTATAAGAAAGCCGTTGAAGCGGCGCTTAAAGGAAATGAAAGCGCATTTTCCGCACTTTATGAATCAACACAGCGGGATATGTATTATATTGCGCTGAAATATATGAAAAATGAAGAAGATGCCATGGACGTGCTGCAGGATTCCTACATAAAGGCATGGCAGTCGCTGGCAACTTTGAAAGACCCTGCAAGTTTTCGGGCATGGTTTGGACGCATTGTGGCAAACACTGCCAAAAATGCGCTGGCAAAAAAACGTCCCATGCTGTTTTCCCAGCTTGAGGGAGAAAATGATGAGGGAGAGCAGTTTGCTCTTGATATCGAGGACGAGAAATCAGAATTTCAGCCTGAGCGGAGCTATACACAGAAAGAAACTCAGGAGCTGGTGCATGAGCTGATCGACAGTCTTTCTGATGAGCAGAGACTTTGTATTCTGATGTACCATCTGGATGATCAGAGCATTAAGGATATTGCGGAAACCTTTGGAATTTCAGAAAATACTGTAAAATCAAGATTATTATATGGAAGAAAAGCTATAAAGGCAAAGGCCGAGGAGCTTCAGAAAAAAGGATATCAGCTCTACACAGTTGCACCTGTTGTATTCTTCCTGTATCTGCTTGACAGCGAAAAAGCGTCTACTGTATTTGCTGCCACAGCCAATGCAGTTATGCAGGCACAGAAGACGGGAATCCTGGAGAGCGCCAAAGCATCTGGAAACGGAGCAGGAGCGGCAGAAAGCAGTGCGGCAGACCACGGCACAGAGACGGTTTCACATTCTGGAAGCAGTGGATCTGCTTCACGTTCTGGTAGAAGCACCAGCTCTTCCGGCAATACAGGCAGGACAGCTGTATCCGCAGGCCGCAAAGTGGGACAGACAGCTGCAAAGCAGGCGTTTATCCACACCGCAGCAGGCAAGGCCGCAGCGGTAGCAGTAGCAGTGGCAGTGATCGGAGGCGGCGGAGCCGCAGCTTATCATTTTGTTGGACAGAATCAGGCAGGGGAAGAACAGCAGACAACTGTGGAGGCAAATCAGTCTGAAGCAACAGAGGAAGTTTCGACAGAGGAGGCTGTAACCCCAGCGCCCACAGCAGTACCGGAGCCTACGGAAGCGCCAATGCCCACTGCGACACCAATTCCAACGGCAACTCCCACACCGGAGCCTACCCCAACTCCGGCTGCGGCAGATCCGGCATCTGTATATACCAGTGTAGTAAATTCAGCAGCCGCAGGGGAAGAGGGATATAATTTCTCAGAATATGGAAATGGGGATTACGGACAGCTTACCGGAGAGAGGGAATATACTCTGTATGATATGGATCAGGATGGAAACGAAGAACTGATTCTGACAGAAGGGCTTGCAAACGGACCGTTTATTTATTATGCATACCGGGTGTATACTGCGGAAAATACAGGTTCCGGTTATCAGCCGAGAGCTGTAGAAGGAAGTGGAGTTTCCTTGGATCTGGCAATCCCGCCGGAAGGGCCTGGTTTGTATTCATTACAGGATTTCAGCCGGGGAATGGGATATGAAGAGTATTATCGTGTGACGATCCAAAATGGAGCGCTGGCGGAAGAGGGAGATCCGGCGCTGCAGGCAGTTATGGGAGACGAGGCTCACGTAACTAATATTGAGCAGGCACCGGATTTTCACTGGTTCCCGGTAACAGACTTAAACGGTCTTAACTAAAAAGCTCCCGGGTTTTCTGCATCCATTCAATGACAGGTACGGAGAAGGGGCATCTTTCCTCACAGCCGCCGCATTCCAGGCAGTCAGAGGCATTGGCCTCCAGAGCCTCGTAGTGGGCGCGTACTGTGGGAGGAACCTCCTTCTGCATCCTTGCCAGGTCAGCAAGCTTGTTTACCATGGCAATGTCGATTCCGGCAGGGCAGGGAGCGCAGTGACCGCAGTAGGTGCACTGTCCTGCAGCATAGGCATGCTGAGGTGCGTTGGCAAGTACGCTTGCATAATCTTTTTCTGCATCTGTGGCTGTTTCATAGGCAACAGCCTGATATACATGCTCCGGTGAATCGAAACCAGCCATAACGCTTGCCACAGCCGGGCGGGTCAGAGCATAGTGGAGACACTGGACAGGCGTAAGCGCAACGCCGAAAGGAGAGGTTTTTGCATCAAAAAGTCTTCCCCCTGCATAGCCTTTCATAACAGTGATGCCTACATTTTCCTGTTCGCAGATACGGTAAAGTTCTTCCCTTTCCGGATCAATACGGTTCAGGCCGTCCGCGTATTTTTCCACAAAATAATCGTCCAGATTTTCACTTGGAGGCAGAAGGTCAAAGGCCGGGTTGATGCTGAACAGGATCATTTCAATTTCGCCATGAAGAGCGGCCATTTTTGCAACTGTGGGGTTGTGGGTGCTCATTCCGATGTGGCGGATAGTTCCGTTTTCTTTCAGGCTCCGGACATAGGCAATAAATTCGCCGGACATGATTTCTTTAAATTCCTCAGGGCTGTCAACAAAGTGGATCATGCCCAGATCAATGTAATCTGTCTGCATTCTTGTAAGAAGATCACGGAAAGCTTCATCCACCTTGTCCAGCTCTCTGGTACGTTCATACTGACCGTTCTGCCAGGTGGAACCAATGTGTCCCTGAATGATCCATTTGTCCCTGCAGTCTTTGATGGCATTTCCGATATTGGAGCGGACATTTGGTTCGGACATCCAGCAGTCCAGGATGTTGATGCCCTCTTTCTGACAAACATCAATGATCTCTTTTACCTCTTCTGTGTTGTGGCGTTCCAGCCATTCGCCTCCAAGACCGATCTCGCTGACCTTGAGACCTGTTTTTCCAAGTGTACGGTACTTCATAATGTTTTCCTCCTTTAAAAATAATGCGGCTCCGGAAAAATCAGCTTTTCAGAGGATTTTGTCTGGACCGCATGTAATGAACAGCTTATACAAGCTCTTTATTTTTCTTAATTGTTTCCAGAATAATGTTCTGGGTGTATTCTCCAAGATGTCTCTGGTCATTTTTGTCCAGATCCTTTACATAAACGGGCTTGCAGTATTCCACGATCACATGACAGGGCTTGATCTTCGGAAAATGTGCCTCAAAGATTTCCGCCGTATTGTTCATGGCAATGGGGATAATGGGACAGCCTGATTTGGAGGCGATCTTAAAGCTTCCCTCATGGAAGGGAAGAAGCTCTGTTTCGTCCTCTGCCTTATTTCTGGTGCCTTCCGGGAAAATACAGATGGAAATTCCTGACTTTACTTTTTCAATGGCAGTGAGGATGGTTTTCAGCCCCTGCTTGATATCTTTACGGTCAAGAAACAGACAATGCAGATATTTCATCCAGTTTGACAGAAGGGGAATCTTTTCCATTTCGTTTTTTTGCCACATAGCCGGTGCGGATAGGACAGCGGCTGTAGGTGAGAAGAATGTCAAAATAGCTTCTGTGATTGCCGATGTAAAGCACAGGAGTATCCTTTGGGACATTTTCTTCGCCGATCACAGTGATCTTTGTTCCGGCAACCCACAGAATAAATTTAAAAGCGCCCTGGATCAGCCGGAGAGAGCTGATTTCTTTTGTCATGGGAGAAAATTTACCAATGATCCATTCTACAATAAGAACAGGAATGGAAAGAATCAGAAATCCGATCACTATGACAGCAACAAGTAAAAAGCGAATCATAATCGTACCTCTTTCGTATACGGCAGCCCATATCATGTGCGGCTGCCTTAATAGTAACATTATACAAATTAAATGAAATTGTTGCAATAAATCTTTTGGCAATTACATACAATACTTATCAAGGAACGGATTGGGGTGGCATTATGAAAAAGATAGTCCTTCTGGTCTGTTATCTGATTCTGATTCTGTCTCTGGGAGGCTGCCGGCTGGTGCGCATCGAGGAAGAAAAAACGAATGCCTCTTGAGTATGAGGTGGTGGAACCGGAACAGCTTCCTGAGGAAGCGGCTGCACTTGTGGAAGAAAAAAAGGCTTCAGAGTTCAGGGTCACATATCAGAGCGGAAAAGAGCTTTATCTGATCAGAGGCTACGGAAAACAGATGAGCGGCGGATACAGCATTCAGGTAAAAGAGCTTTCAGCTTCTTCCACGGCTGTATTTTTTGAGACAAAGCTGATGGGTCCCTCTGCAGAAGAACAGAGCGGAGCGCCGTCCTATCCGTATATAGCAGTAAAAATACAGTACCGGAAGGAACCGGTACAGTTTCAATAATGACAGGAGGAAAAGAAAAGTGGAATTAAAAAAGAAGATATTCAGATGCTGCGGGTAAAAAGCCGGGCAACCAGTCAGGTAACCTTTGATGCTGATTACAATGTTCCGGATGTGAAGCCGGATATCGGACGAATGATCCAGAATAAAGGAGAGGTGGAGGTGGAGGAGGTCCGTTTAAATGACGGGCACGCTTTTGTCCGCGGAAGCCTCAATGTAGATCTTCTTTATGTGGGGGAAGAGGAAGGAAGAGTGTACAGTCTTTCTGCGAAGCTTCCTGTGGAAGAGACACTGAATCTGGAGGGAATTGTAAGCGGAGATAAAATGTGCCTGAAATGGGAGATCGAGGATCTGAGTCTTCATCTGATCCATTCCAGAAAGCTGAACATAAAGGCAGTAGTGACATTTTATGCAGTTGTGGATGAGCTGGCAGGAATCCGTCTGCCTGTGGCTGTGGACGATGAAACTGTTTCCGTAAAAAAGAAGCCCATGAAGCTTTTAAGTCTTGCCGTACATAAAAAGGACACTCTGCGCAAAAAGGAGGAGATTGTTTTATCCTCCAATAAGCCCAATGTAGCAGAGCTTTTGTGGCACACTGCAGAAGTCCGGAGCCTTGATCTTCGGCCTGAAGAGGACAGAGTAAAGGCAAAGGGAGAGCTGTATGTATTTGTTCTTTATACCGGAGACGATGAGGGAAGGACGCACCAGTGGCTGGAATATTCGGTTCCGTTTTCCGGGGAGGTGGAGTGTCCGGGATGTACGGCAGATATGATCCCCAATATGGAGGCTGCCGTGATCAGCCAGTCAGTGGAGGTGAAGCCGGATTCTGACGGGGAGGAACGGCTTCTGATCGCAGATATGGTACTGGAAGTGGATATGAAGCTTTACCGGGAGGAAGAGCATGAGGTGATCCTGGATGTATATACGCCTTTGCGCCAGTGTATTCCAAAAGGAAAAACAGAGGCTCTGGAAAGTCTGCTGATCCGGAATTTTTCCAAGTGCAGGCTGTCTGACAGGATCGAAATGAAGGAAACCAGAGGGAAGATCCTTCAGATCTGTCACAGCCAGGGACAGGTGAAGGTGGATAAAACAAGGATTGTAGAGGGCGGCGTGCAGGTAGACGGTATTGTTCAGCTTAAAATCCTTTATATTGTGGGAAATGACGATATGCCGTTTTATTCCATGGAGACCATGATTCCCTTTACTCAGACGGTGGAAGCAGGCGGAATCACAGAGCAGAGTGTGTATTATCTTCATGCAGATCTGGAACAGCTTGCCACTTCCATGGTGGACAGTGATGAAATAGAGATCAGGGCAACTGTGAGCCTGAATCTTCTTGTTATGAGCTGCCAGGAAACAATGGTCATAGATAAGGTGGAGGAGCAGCCTCTGGATGAGGAAAAGGTGCGGGCAATGCCGGGAATTACTGTTTATGTGGTAAAACCGGAAGACTCTCTCTGGGATATCGCAAAGAAATTTTATACTACAGTGGAGGAGATCAGTACAGTCAATGAACTGAAGGACGGAGAGATCTCTGTGGGGCAGCCTCTGCTCCTTATAAAAAAAGTGGAACAATGACTATTGAAATTCCTGTAAAAATCATATAAAATATTTGCAAAGAATTGTATACAAAGTACAGAAAAAAACGCTACTGTCCACAGATTTTACGGCAGTGCATAATAAAAAGTATAAAAGATAAAGTACGAAAGGACAGAGGAATGGCTTATGCGTCTTAGGGCAATGGCAAAAATCAATCTTGGACTTGATGTGATCCGCAAAAGGGAGGACGGATATCATGAGGTGCGCATGATCATGCAGACTGTGCGTATGTATGATACTCTGGAGATCAGGAAAAAACAGGCACCGGGAATTTCCCTGCGCTCCAACCTGCCCTATGTTCCGTCAGACGAGAGAAATCTTGTCTATAAGGCTGCAAAGATTCTTATGGATGAATTTCATGTGGAAGAGGGGATTTCCATGAAGCTTACCAAATCCATTCCCGTAGCAGCAGGAATGGCAGGAGGAAGTTCGGATGCAGCCGCAGCCTTTGTGGGAGTGAACCGTCTGTTCCGTCTGGGTCTCAGCCAGGAGGAGCTTATGAAAAGGGCTGTTCAGGTAGGGGCAGACGTACCTTACTGTGTGATGAGAGGCACTGCCCTGGCAGAGGGGATCGGTGAAAAATTACGCTCTGCCGCCAATGCCGGAGTGCTATGTGCTGATCGGAAAACCGGGCATCAATGTTTCCACAAAAACAGCATATGAAAATCTGAGGCTGGACGCCATTCAGAGACGGCCGGATATTGACGGAATGATCGCGGCTATCCGAAACCAGGATCTGCGCTCCATAACAGAAAAAATGGAGAATGTATTTGAGCCGGGAATTATGGAAAAATATCCGGTGATCAGCGAGATTGAGAAATTTATGGAAGAAAGAGGAGCGCTGAAGGCAATGATGAGCGGAAGCGGCCCTACTGTATTTGGTATTTTTGAGGACAGAGAAAAAATGTTTGCCGCATCAGAGGCTCTGAAAAAGAGCGGTCTGGCAAAAACAGTTTTTGCTTCACGGATCTATAACCGTTCTGAGTAAGCGCGCAATTCAGATATTCCGGAGACATCAGTGATAAGGAGGAAATACAAAGGATGAATGATTTTTCTGTTGATATGAATGAGTATCTGCCGTTGAGAGACGTTGTATTTAATACTTTGCGCAAGGCAATTCTCAAGGGAGAGCTGAAGCCGGGAGAAAGACTGATGGAGATCGCTCTGGCAGACCGTCTGGGAGTCAGCAGAACTCCGGTCCGTGAAGCCATGCGGAAGCTGGAACTGGAAGGCCTTGTGGTGATGATCCCCAGAAGAGGCGCTCAGGTTGCAAATATTACAGAAAAGGATCTCAATGATGTTCTGGAGGTTCGCATTGCCCTTGAAAATCTTTCCATAGAAAAAGCCTGCGCCCGTATGACGGAAGAGCAGTTAGCCCAGCTGTGGGATGCCGCGGAGGAGTTTGAAAAAACAATGGCTGAGGGAAATCTGGTAAAGCTTGCAGAGGCAGACGTGGCCTTTCATGAGGTGATCTACCAGTCTTCAGACAACCGCCGTCTGAACCAGGTGCTGAACAATCTCCGGGAGCAGATTTACAGATATCGTGTAGAGTATCTGAAGGATGAAGAGACAAGGAATCTTCTGGTTAAGGAACACAAGGAGCTTTATGAGGCGATACGGGCAAGAGATGTAAAAAAAGCCCAGGAGATCTCTTTCCGCCATATAGAAAATCAGAGAGAGGCCATTGTATGCTCTATCCGGGAGGAGACGGAAATCAGGGAAAAGGCATCCGATCGTAAATAAAACTGAAAAATGTGGTTATTCTAAGAGAGATACAAATGGTATCTCTCTTTTTATTTACCATGATTTAGAGAGTTGGAAGAGGAAGTGTCCTCTTTTTTGCAGACGATGTAGCAGGAGTTGTATATGGGAAAAACAAAAATTTCTTCCAGGCTGAAGGACAATGAAGCATATATAAGAGAGCGCTGTAAAAACTGCGCGGATATTTTGATCCGCCCCATGCGTATTGGAACTATGGGAAAAACAGACTGTCTGATGGTATATATTGAGGTAGCGGTTTCCAATATGATGCTGGATGATTCGGCTATTGGAAAAATGATTAACCATTTCTGGGAAAGCTCACCGGAACAGATCCAGGAGTTTATGAGAAATAACAGTCTGGGAATTGCAGATGTAAAAAAATTCGAGTACATGGAGGACGCTTTTGCTGCCCTGCTTGCAGGAAACGCTGTCTTTTTTATGGAGGGCTATGACCGCGCCATGAAAATTTCCAGCAAGGGTTATCCCAATATGGGAGTGTCGGGAGCAGAAACAGAAAAGGTTCTCCGGGGTTCCAGAGAAGGATTTTCCGATTCTGTAAAAACAAACTCCGCCCTTGTGAGGAAACGGCTTCGGGATACAAGAATGAAAGTAGAGGAAATGAGCATCGGAGTCCGTTCCAATACTGTGCTCCAGCTTCTTTATATTGAAGATCTTGTTCACCAGGAGCTTCTGCAGGCCATCAAAGACCGTCTGGAGGAATTTGAGATTGATGGGATCCTGGACAGCGGAATGCTGGAGCAGCTTACCGAGGAAGCCTGGTATTCGCCCTTTCCTCAGTATCAGACAACAGAACGGCCGGACCGGGCGGCTCAGGAGCTTCTTAACGGAAAAGTCGTAGTGATCTGTGACAATACGCCTTATGCCCTGATTCTTCCAAGCTCCTTTAACGGATTTATGGAAAGCAGCGAGGACTGGTATCACCACTTTGAAATGGCGTCGTTTTTAAGGATTCTGCGCTATCTGGCGCTGATGACTGCGGTGCTTCTTCCCGGGCTTTATCTGGCAGTGATACGGTTTCACACTCAGATTCTTCCCACAAACCTTTTACTGTCTTTTGCAGAGGCCAGGGAGGGAGTGCCCTTTTCAAGTGTTGTGGAGCTTGTGTTTCTGGAACTGTCCTTTGAACTTATAAGGGAGGCAGGCGTCCGCGTTCCCGGTTCTCTGGGAAATGCCATTGGAATCGTAGGAGGTCTGATCATCGGACAGGCGGCTGTCAGCGCAAATCTGGTAAGTCCGATTGTTGTGATGATCGTAGCCCTTACGGCTCTGGGCGGAATGGCAATTCCAAACGAGGAGTTTGCATCTGCTTTCCGGCTTCTGAAATATGCGTTTCTGTTTCTGGAGGATATCTGGGGATTTTTGGTATTGTGCTGGGAATCTATCTGACAGCAGCTCATCTGTCAGGTCTGTTAAGCTTTGGCGTTCCCTATCTTCTGCCTTTTGTAAAAAATCCCCCATAAAGGATGTAGGGACGGAATCCTCAGACTTCCCTTCCGTAAGCGCCGGATCCGCCCTCTTTACGCCAGACAGGAACAGAGCCTGCGGCTGAAAAGGAGGGAAAATCATGAAATTTGCAGAAAATAACAGAATTTCTCACAGACAGCTGTACAGGCAGATGGTTTTGTACGTTTTTGGCTTCCTTTTCTTCTGTGCCTTCCCGGAAGAAAACAGGCTCACAGGAATATCAGGGATTGTGGGGGTGGCAGCTGCATTGGTGATTCTGGCAATCTACAGTTTTTTTCTGAGAAGACTGACGCCCTGGTACACGGATCCGGTAAGAACTTTTGGAGCGGCAGGCGGCAGGATCATAGGAGTGTTTTTTCTGAGTTATGTGATGCTGACAGGCGCGTATCTTCTGGATTTAATGGAGGAGCTGGTTCCTGCTGTTCTGGTCACCGGTATTCCGGGAATCGTGATTTCTTTGCTGGCAGCAGCGGTCTGCAGCTTCGGCGCCCATAAAGGAATGCAGAGGAGAGGAAGAATGGCAGAAGTGTCAGGGGGCATTCTTCTGGGCGGTGTGGTTCTGATGATGATTCTTTGTTTGTGGCAGACCACGCCGGAATATTTTACAGAAATGACACAGGCATCTGCGCTGCAGGGCAAAGAAGTTTTAAAAAGCTGCTATGGGGTTCTTGTGGCTTTTTCAGGGCTTGGACTTCTGCCCTTTCTTCTGAAGGATGTAGAAAAAAGAGGGGCAGCAGGAAAAACGGTGGTTTTTGGAATTTTCACTCTGGGAGGGATTCTGATGGGAATGCTTGTGCTGATTCCGTCAGTGCTTGGATGGCAGAGATTCCGAAATGAAGCATATCCGGTTCTCCCTCTTCTGGCAGGAGCAGATCTTCCGGGGAATGTGCTGGCAAGATTTGATGTACTGTGGATGGGATTCCTTTTGTACAGCCTTCTGTTTGCTCTGGGCAGCCTGTTTCATTACGGACACAGGATCCTGGATCGGACCCGTATGGGAAACGGGAAACTGTGGCTGCCAGCCATAATATTCGGGCTGTCTTTTATAAAATTTCAGGAAACAGGGATCAGAGAAATCTTTGGTTTTTATCTAAGCCGGATTTTTGTTCCCGGTCTGCTTCTTATCCAGATGTTTATGGCTCTGAAAGGAAACCGTAAGCGCCAGAAAAAAGCAGCGTTGTCAGCCTGTCTTTGTTTTATGTTGTTTTTCAGCGGCTGCGCAGCTATAGAGCCGGAAAAAAGAATGTATCCTCTTGCTCTGGGAGTGAACAGTGAAGATCCAGGATTTTCCCTTATTTATGGAATGCCGGATCTTCCTCAGGCTACCGGACAGGACAAGCAGGAAGAGTCAGGAAATGAAACGGTACTTTCTTTAACCGGAAGTGATTTTTATGAAATAGAAAGAATTTATGACCGTTCTCAGGAAAAATATCTGGACATGAGCCATCTTCAGGTGATTATTATGGGAGACAGACTTCTGGAAGGGGACGGCTGGAAAATATTCATGGAATATCTGAAGGAAGAGCCTTTTGTCGGTGAAAATGTTTATATTTTCCGGACAGAAGATCCGGAGGCAGTGCTTACACGGGAAAGCGGAGGAACCTCTGCCGGAGAATATCTTACCGGGCTTCTGGAAAACCGCCTGCCGTCTCAACAGAAAAACGGAGTGACATTAAGGCAGGTTTATCATCAGTGGTATGAAAGCGGCTCTTTTCCTGAAATTCCCCGTATCATTATGAAAGACGGAGAGTTGCAGGTGTATCTGGAAAAGAGCTGAGAAATCTAAAAAATAAGAGCCTTACCGGAATAGAAAGCCGGGAATTGTCTATACTCTGAATAGTGAATCAGGGGTAAGTGTTCACAGGAAATAATATTATGTACAGAACGGACAGTAACAATTTTGGAGGAATAGACAAATGGAATGGTTAAGAGACAGAAAAAACCGCCTTACGGTTTCGATACTTGCTGCAATGGCTGCTGCGATCCTGGTGGCAGGAGGATTCAGTCTGCCGGAGTATCCGGCTGCATCTGCATGGTGGGGAACCATGTATCCGGAATTTTGTTTTTCAGAGGGAAAGGGGGACAGCCCCCGAAAGATTTCCTTCTGGCTTGCGGAAGTGCTGGAATGGTGATATGATATAAAAACCAGAGACTGCGGAAAAGCTCCGCAGTCCTACCAGTCAGTGCAGAAACGGAGACTTATATTTATGAAGCCAGACAGAGACGCACCCATAGGTGTATTTGATTCCGGAGTGGGCGGGCTGACAGTTGCCCGTGAGATCATGCGGAATCTGCCGTCAGAAAAAATCGTATATTTTGGAGATACAGCCAGAGTACCCTATGGAGGGAAGTCCAGAGAAAATATCATCCGGTATTCCAGACAGATCATTCATTTTCTTATGGAGCAGCAGGTTAAGGCGATCGTGATCGCCTGCAATCGGTCAAGCGCTTTTGCTCTGGAGGCAGTGAGGGATGAATTTGACGTTCCCATCCTGGGACGTGATACGAGTCCCGGAGCCAGAGTGCGGCAGCGAAACG
>ENA-OQKD01000285-OQKD01000285.1-human-gut-metagenome-genome-assembly--contig:-NODE-285-length-13908-cov-3.058269_pt1 | contig 13908 bp, 21 predicted proteins | sample MGYA00242775_ERZ504792 | MGnify/ENA primary metagenome ERZ504792 (study PRJEB26092, sample SAMD00036401) | human gut metagenome | host: Homo sapiens | study: EMG produced TPA metagenomics assembly of...
ATTTGAATGTATCAAAAAAGTAGGTCCGGATATTATCATGGTAGAAATATGTGAAGAAAAATGTCTGAAAACTTGCAAAGACTAACCATTATCTGCTAAAATGACGATATGAGAAAATCCTGAGGAGGAACAGAATATGAAGTGTCCATATTGCAGTAATCCAGATACGAAAGTAATTGATTCCAGACCGGCAGAAGACGGGAATTCGATTCGAAGAAGAAGAGCCTGTGATGAGTGCGGGAAAAGATTTACTACATATGAGAAGGTTGAGACGATTCCTTTGATTATCATAAAAAAGATAATAATAGAGAGCAGTATGATCGGGCAAAAATTGAGGCCGGCATTTTGCGGGCGTGCTATAAAAGACCGGTGTCTGCAGAGGCGATTCAAAGGACGATCGAAGCTATTGAGACGGAGATTTTTAAGCGGGAAGAAAAAGAGATTTCCAGCAATCTGATTGGAGAGATTGTGATGGAAAAGCTTAAGAATTTAGATCCGGTTGCCTATGTGCGGTTTGCGTCGGTGTATAGAGAGTTCAAGGACGTGAATACATTTGTGGCAGAATTGAAGAAAATTCTGGATAAATAAACACACTTGATACGAGAGTTCTGGAAACGGAACTCTCATTTTGAGTAAAGGGAGCAGTATAGATGAGAAATTATAAAATGATAATTGTATATGATGGTTCAAGATACAAAGGATGGCAGAGACAAAATTTGACCAATCTGACGATTCAGACAATTTTAGAACGTACGGTGGAGCAGATCGTTGGTTATCCGGTCGAAATCGATGGCTCCGGAAGAACGGATGCGGGTGTTCATGCAAATGGCCAGGTGGCAAACATGAAAGTGTCGGGGCTTTTAGATGAGAGTTTTGTGGGAGAACTGAACTGTCTTTTGCCGGAGGATATCTGTGTGAAAGAAATGGAGCTTGTTCCTGGAAGTTTTCACAGCCGCTACAGTGCAAAGGCGAAAAAGTATAAGTATTGTATCGATACACGAAAGAAGCCGTGTGTTTTTACAAGAAGATATACATATCATTTTACGAAGGAACTACATCTGGATGATATGAAGAAAGCGGCAGAGTATCTGAAAGGAACACATGATTTTTCAGCATTTACGGATAATAAAGATGAGAAATCAAAAGTGAGGACAATCTATGAGATTAAGATTGTAAAAAAATGGACAAGGCTGGAGTTTGAATTTTATGGAACCGGCTTTTTGTATCATATGGTGAGAATTCTGACAGGAACACTTTTGGAAGTAGGATGCGCAGAAAAGAGTATTGAAGATATAAAGATGGCTCTTGAACAGAAAGAACGAGAACTGACCGGCTTTTTAGCGCCGGCGAGAGGACTGTTTTTAGAAAAAGTATATTATCAGGAAGGAGAAGAAAGATGAAACTGATATCGTGGAACGTAAATGGAATTCGTGCGTGTGTGCAGAAAGGATTTTTAGAATTTTTCCAGGAGGCGGATGCAGATATTTTCTGTATTCAGGAGAGTAAGATGCAGGCAGGACAGCTAGATTTGGAATTGGAAGGATACCATCAATATTGGAATTATGCAGAGAAAAAAGGATATTCCGGGACGGCTGTGTTTACAAAAAAGGAACCATTGTCGGTACAATATGGCATCGGGATAGAGGAGCATGACAAAGAGGGGCGTGTTATTACACTGGAATTTGAGGAGTTTTATTTTGTGACCGTGTACACGCCAAATTCACAGAGTGAACTTGCAAGACTTTCATACCGCATACAGTGGGAGACGGATTTTCTTGCATATCTAAAAGGATTGGAACAGAAGAAACCGGTTATCTTTGCGGGGGATCTGAATGTGGCGTATGCGGAGATAGATTTGAAAAATCCAAAAACCAATCGGAAAAATGCCGGTTTTACAGACGAGGAACGTGCAAAATTCGGTGAAGTTTTAAAAGCCGGTTTTATCGACACATTCCGCTATTTTTATCCGGAGATGGAAGGAATTTACTCTTGGTGGTCATATCGATTCAGTGCAAGAGCAAAGAACGCCGGCTGGAGAATCGACTATTTCTGTGTGTCAGAGAGTTTGAAAGACAGGCTTGCAGACGCAAAAATTTTAACTGATGTGATGGGATCGGACCACTGCCCGATTGAACTGGATCTAAAATAAGGAGGAGATATAAGATGAGAATAGAGGCGGAACATACAGCGGCACTTGTCATTGACTATCAGGAAAAAATTAGTGCCTGTCATGCACGAAAAGGAAAATTTGATCTGCCAATCTGGCATTTTGCTCCGAGGGTTAAATGTGCTTGGGGTTCCGATGTTTCTTACACAGCAGTACACAAAAGGACTTGGAGAGACTGTTAATGAGATTACAACGGCTGCGGGAACAGAAGAGTATGTGGAAAAGATTTCGTTTAGTGCATATGAAGGTGTAAAAGAAAAGATAAGAGACAAAAAATATATTATCATCTGCGGGATTGAGACACATATTTGTGTACTTCAGACGGTGATTGATCTGAAAGCAGCAGGATTTATTCCGGTCATTGTGGAGAATTGTGTTTCCAGCAGAAAAGAAAATGACAAAAAGATTGCATTGCAGCGGATGAAAGAGGAAGGCGCAATTATTACGACATACGAGTCAGTGCTTTTTGAACTGCTAAAAGAAGCGGGGACGGAAAAGAGTAAAAAGATACAGAGATTGATTAAATAGAGTGGACGATAGAATCCTTGTTTTATAAATCATTTTAGGTTTATAAAGCGAGGATTTTTTAAATTATAGAAAAATCAAATATATATATCAAAAAAACCAATTTGTTTCTGACTTTTTACAATACTATAATAGGAATGTTGAGAAAAGAAAGAGGAGGTTTTAAAAATGGATGCACTTTTAAGCGTAAATTGGATTGCCTTGCTTGTACTTATCATTGCCTTGCTTTTATTTAAAGTGTTGAACAAACTGGCATATAAAATTAATTGGACATTTGTCATTTTGATCAGTATGGTAATGGGAGCGGTGCTTGGAATCGTATTTGCGTCCGAGAACAATTCTTATATGACATGGCTTGCATTGATCGGCGATATTTATGTGAATTTGATTACGGCACTTGTCGCACCGGTGATTCTTGTTTCTGTCATTTCAGGATTGATTCAGTTAAACGATAAAGAAAAAATGAAACGAATTGGAACAAAGTCTGTATTCTGGCTTTTGGTTTCATCGGCAATTGCGATTGTAGTTACAATTGTCTTTGGCATGGCAACACAGGTTGGAAAGGGAGCGCAAGCAGTGTTTGCCGACATTGCAGGAGTCTCCAGTACAACACTTGACGCATATAAGGAAATGGGGACATCTTTTGATAAGATCATTTTGAACTTGTTCCCGACAAATGTGTTTGGGGATCTGGCAGCAGACAATGTTGTGGCTATTATCATTATTGCAGTTGCAATTGCGGTTGCATATGTAAGTGTAGCATCAGACGAAGGTGAAGATAAAGTGAAACCGTTTAAGAGTATCATTGAGGCGGTGAAGAAGATCATTTTCCGAATTCTTTCCTACGTCATTGATTTGACTCCATATGCAGTGCTATGTTTGACAGCAGTGTACTGCAAAGCCAGCTGTTGAGTGATAAAGACGCTTTAGGTACAATTGATTCTAGCTTGTTGCGGTTGTCTATGTGGTATGCTTCGTACAGGCTTATGTTGTAAAATGCGTTCATTCTGAAAATTTGCAGGAAAAACTAAGTCCGCTCAAATTCTTTAAAAAACGCAATTTGATGCACAGGCGACAGCATTTTACGACACAGAGTAGTGTCGGCTCGCTTTCCGATTACAATTGACCGTCTGATACATAAGGTTGGTGTAGATGAGAGGTAGCGAACTTTCAGCGCACTTGGAACACAATTGGAATGGCGGGCTGTACGTGTATTTGGCCGATTTTGTTAGCTATGTTCTATCTAAATGCAACGGGGCAGAGTTGGAATATCAGTCAATACCTCATCATGTGCTTTATGTGCCTTGTACTTTCGATGGGAAGCGCCGGAATGCCGGGAATCGGAGTTGTGACAGCAGTATCACTGTTCAGTGCAGTAAATCTTCCGATTGCAGCAGTGGTACTTCTGACTCCGATCAATAACATTACAGATATGGCACGAACATTGACGAATGTCGTAGGAGCAAATGTGACAGCTGCTGTTGTTGCAAGAAAAACAGAACTTTTGGATGACGAAATTTTTCAGACAGAGGATGAAAAATTAGAGAAAAAGGGAGGACGGGCATAATGAAAAAATCAACAATTGCACTGATTGTGGCGGCTTTTGTATGTCTGGGACTTTCTGTATTTTCTGTAAAAGCCTCAGTGGTAAGAACAAATGATGCCATTCAAAATATCGGAGAAGTAACTTATACAGAGGAATCAAAAGCAAAAATCGATCGTGCAGTAAAATATTATAATGCATTAGATCCGAATTTTGATCTCAAAAAGAAGATTAAAAATATGAATGTATTTAATGCGGCAAAAATAGAATATGCACGTCTGGCAATTAAAGCGGCAAGTGTTGCAGATGCAAGAAAGACTGTAGAAGGCTATTCCTTTGATGATGTGAAAAAATATGTAACAGAAGCAAGAGAAGTGATTGACAGCTATCTGACAGCTGATCAATATACTCTTATCGAAAATTATGCAGACCTGATAGAGTTGGAATCTGAATATACTTCAACAGGAAGTTCCGGTGGTTCTTCGGAAGAAGTATCTATTCCAATGTGTTAGGAAAAGATAGGAGGAGATTGATCATGAAAAGAAAACTAATCTCTGCTGTTCTTGTTACAGTGATGGCGGCAGGAATGATTACGGGTTGCTCAGGAAAAAACAGCAGCATCAAAAATAATGTTAAAACTTTAGAAAAAGAAGAACTCAAAGTCTCGAATGCACAACTTTCTTCCCCGGACTATGAGTTTGAAAAAGAATATGCTTACGGTGACTTTAATGCACACTCCAAAGCAGATGCAGAACGACAGGATGGAATTGATACGTTTGAGGATAAAGATATTGTATTTCAGGACATCAGCTATGACCAGCTCATTCAGCTTTTGGGACAGGAAGGAAATTACCTGATTCAGTTGAGCGGTTCATGGTGTCATAACAGCCGTGCAATGAGTCCTTATGTAAATGCATATGCAAAGGAATACGGAATTGATACTATTTATTCTTATGATTTTAATGTAGATAATGGTGATGACGGTTCTATGTTTGTCCGTATGTCGAACGAAAAGACAACTCTTGGAACAAAATACAATTATATGTATGGAGAGTTTGTGTCAAGATATCTTACAAACTTGGATGACTGGATTGCATATCCGTCAGATCACGATACTGCACTTTCTTATACCAATGCAGAAGGGAAAGAGGTGACAGTCGGAAGATTGCAACAGCCTATTATCTTTCTTTATAACAAAGATAATCAGACAGACTACAGCGGGAAAGGAAATACAAGCGGAAAATGTCCAATCATGTATGCTTTTGAGGAGATGGTTGACCGTGACTCCAAAGGTCTTTATGTGAAGGAAACGGACGACGAAGGAAATCCGGTTCTTGATAAAGAAGGAAATCAGGTAAGAAAGTATGTGACGGATGAGTATACAGCACGTCTAAAACAAATGTTTGAATTTATTAAAACAAATAACATTCAATTTTCAAAGTATACAAAAGAAACATATATTCGAGATACATTTAACAGTTACGGAACAGAAGTTTTTGGCTCTGACGAGCAGATAAATATTTACCCGATTACATACCGTCAACTGGAATGGTTGCTTGATGAAAAGGGAAATTCGCTTGTGCTCATAGGTGGTTCTGGAAATGAAAAAACACGTGCCATTATTGGACAAATCAATCAGTATGCAGTGAAAAACAATGTTACGTGTGTACATGTATGATCCTCAGATTGACGGAGGAATAACTGTTGATAAGTGGGGATACACACAGACAACTTCTATTTGTGAAGAAAACTCTCCAATTGCGAAAATGTATACAGGATTGATTGACAGACATCTTACAAATCTGACAGCAGCAAAAACAACAGAAGATGGCTATGCATTGATTCAGGAACCATATTTCTTTGCTTATAATAAAGATGCAAAAGATGAAGATGGTTTTGCTGCACCGATTACGGCTTCTGTGGAATTGCCGTATACGACAGATTCTGAAAAGAGATATTATATCGGAAAAGAAAAGAACATGGAAGCATGCAATTCGCAGATTGAGACTGTGTTCGAAAGCTATGCACAGAATGTAGGTATAGAATTAGAAAAATAGGTAGATATATGGTTATAGAAATACCACTCCATCGCTCGCCAAAGTTTTGGAGTGGTTTTCTATGCTCTAAAACATTATCTGATAAACGTAAAACGAATGTTAGTAATGCCAAAATGAACATTCCAAAAGCCATCAGGTCTTTGAAATCAAAAGGATCATATCAATGTTAGCTTTTCAAGAATCTTATCTAAAATTTGTTTTGCCGCTTCGGCTTTTGTCATAATGTCTAATGCGAGTTCTTCTTCTTTTGTAATCATCGTAATGACATTCGTATCGGTTCCGAATCCGGCACCGGACACTTTTAAATTGTTTGCAATAATCATATCGAGATGTTTCTTTTCCAGTTTCGCACGGGAATTCTCTAACATATTTTCTGTTTCCATAGAAAAGCCACATAAAAATTGGTGAGTTTTTTTTGTGTTCTCCTAAGTGCTTCAAAATATCTTTCGTGCGCTCTAATGGAATACAGAGAGAGTCGTCTGACTTTTTCATCTTTTCATCACTGACAGAGGCAGGACGATAATCTGCCACAGCGGCAGCTTTGATGATAATGTCCTGAGTATCGGAACAAGAAGTTACGGCATCAAACATTTCTTCAGCACTTTTAATAGAAATCGTATTGACAAATGGTGGTTTCGGAAGTGAAGTAGGTCCAGTGACTAAAGTTACATTGGCACCGCGGAGCATTGCGCAGTTTGCAATGGCATACCCCATTTTTCCGGTAGAATGATTGGTAATATAGCGAACAGGGTCGATCGCTTCTGTGGTTGGTCCGGCGGTGACAAGGACATTTAATCCTTTCATATCTTTTTCATATGCGATTTCTTTTAAGATATAGTCTAGTAAAGTCTCTGGATCAGGGAGTTTTCCTTCTCCTACGTCACGGCAGGCAAGCATTCCGGTTGCCGGATCAATCACCTCAAATCCGTAATCTTTTAAATTTCAGCAGATTGTCCTGTGTAATCTGGTTTCTGATACATCTGTGTGTTCATTGCCGGCGAAATGAGTTTTTTTTACAGGTACATGCGAGTGTTGTAGTTGTAAGCATGTCATCAGCAAGTCCATTTGCCAGTTTGGCGATAACATTGGCAGTTGCAGGAGCGATTAAAACGACATCTGCCTGTTTGGAGAGCGCCACATGCTCTACATTATATTGAAAATTTCGATCAAATGTATCAACAAGACAACGATTGTTTGTCAATGTTTCGAATGTAATCGGATGGATAAAATTTGTTGCGTTCTTTGTCATGATAACATGGACATTACAATGAAGCTTTACAAGCATGCTGGCAAGATTGGCGATTTTGTAGGCGGCAATACTTCCCGTAACACCTAAAATAACAGTTTTTCCCTTTAACATAATTTGAAATCCTCTGCTTTCTGAATGGTTTGTAAATTATTCTAGCACATATTTAGAAAAAGTGTACGCAAATTTTGTGTTTATTTTTGAAAACATGGTTGTTTTCGTGTGAAGGAGGATGGTATACTGAGAAAGTAACTCCGTTGCAGTTCACGGAATTCAATTCCTTTCATCAACACACGACATCAGACGTTTCCATGCGAGCATGAGCGTTCTCAGACGTATGTGTATGTGTGAACTGGAGCGATATGTATTGTATCTCGTAAGAGAATGATAACAAGGAGGAAAAAATGAATAACAAAGCAAAGAGTGACGGAAGGTCACAGACACTTGGCATGGTACAGGTTGCACTGTTCGCGGCACTGATTATTATCATGGCATTTACCCCATTCTTAGGATATATCCCGCTTGGATTTACAAGGGCGACGATTATCCATGTACCGGTTATTATCGGTTCTATTTTACTTGGTCCAAAGAAAGGCGCTGTTTTAGGAGGCATTTTTGGACTGACGAGTTTTATTAATAATACGATGAATCCGACAGTGACATCGTTTGTGTTTACACCGTTTTATTCACTCGGTGAGATGCAGGGGGGGATCGGAAGTATTATTATCTGTTTTGTCCCACGTATTTTAGTTGGGATTATTCCGTATTTTGTATTTAAAGTATTGTATAAGGAAATGAAGTCCAAAGGATCAGGCATGCTGGTAGCTTTAGGAATTGCAGGGCTTGCGGGATCTTTTGTCAACACATTGTTAGTAATGAATTTGATTTTTGTGTTTTTTAGAGATGCCTATGCAGCGGCAAATGGAGTTGCGGCAAATGCGGTGTATGGCTTTATTTTATCCATCATTGCGATGAATGGAATACCTGAGGCGATTGTTGCGGCAGTGATTGTGGCAGTTGTCGGAAGAACGCTGTTGAAATCGCGTCTCGTGACAGGATAGCAGGAGGAAAAATATGATTCTGGCAATTAATATCGAGAATACGAACACCGTGGTCGGATGTTTTGAAGGTGAAAATATAGTCTTTGTGGAGAGCATTTCCACGAGCCTGACAAGAACAGGGCTGGAGTATGCAATTAGTTTTAAAAATATATTTGAATTACATGGCTTGAATATGAATCAGATAGAGGGAACGATTATCGCATCTGTGGTGCCCCCGGTGACAAATGTTGTAAAAGAGGCGGCAAAGAGGATTTCCGAAAATGAGGTGTTGATTATCGGACCGGGAGTGAAGACCGGATTGAATATTATGATGGATCAGCCGGGACAGGTGGGGAGTGACCTGGTGGCAAATGCAGTAGCAGGGATAGCAGAGTACCCACTTCCGCTCATTGTAGTCAACATGGGAACAGCGACGACCCTTTCTGTGATTGATGCAAAAAAAACATTATATCGGAGGAATGATTATTCCGGGAGTCCGGATTTCTTCGGAATCTCTGACGCAAGGAACGGCGCAGCTTCCGAAAATCAGTTTGGAACGGCCGAAAAAGGTTATTGGAAGTAATACGGTGGAATGTATGAAAAGTGGAATCATTTATGGGACTGCTGCCTGTATAGATGGCTCCATTGCCAGCATTGAGAGAGAATTGAAAGAAAAAGCGGCAGCTATTGTTGCGACCGGGGAGGCTGCGAAGTATATCGTTCCCCATTGCGGTCGGAATATGTTTTTAGATGAAAATTTATTGTTGAAAGGTCTAAAACTCATATATGAAAAGAATCAGAAATAGTGCTTTAGATGGCGGTTTTAAATATAACCGCCATCCAGACCGATGATTTGACCGGTTAGATAGGAAGGACTGTTGACAAGATTCCATACCAAATCAGCGACTTCCTGCGGTGTGCCGAAACGCCCCGACAGGAATTTCTTCTTCAAAGGCAGAGTTTTTCTTCTGCGCTCAGTTGGGCATTCATGCTCGTCTCAATCGCCCCACATGCGATAGCATTTACCTGAATATTACTTGGAGCAAGCTCTTTGGCAAGCGCCCGCGTAAGCCCGTGGATACCGGATTTTGTTGCGGAATAGGCAGCTTCGCAGGAGGCGCCGACTGTTCCCCACATCGAGGATATGTTGATAATCTTACCGGATTTTTTTTGACACCATTTTTGGAATTGCTTCACGGGAGCAGTAAAATACAGAGGAAAGATTCGTGTCCAGAAGATTGCACCATTCTTCATCGCTCATATCGCTTAGCAGACCAATGTGAGCAATTCCCGCATTGTTGACAAGTACATCCAGACAGTCGTATTTTGTGTAAATCATCTCGTACAGCTCTTTGACAGAATGTGGATTTCCTACATCGCCGATAAAAATATCGCAGGAGCCGTAAGGAATTGCTTCGATTGCAGATTTTACGGATTCCAGTTCTGAGATGGAGTGACGACAATTTAAGAATACGTGGTAATTATTTTGTGCAAATGTCATTGCAATGGCACGTCCGATCCCACGGGAAGCACCAGTGACTAATACCGTTTTTTTGTGCATAAAAATTCCTCATTTCCTTCGTTGATGACATCATTATAGCGTAATTGGGGAGGGGAGGCAATCACAAGGTGGTTTTAGTTGACATTCGTCATGAATTAGATTACAATGAATACATCAAAAATATTTGATGTGAGGTGTCCGTAGAATGAATGGGTATAAAAACGATACGATCATATTTAAAGCACTCTGTGATGAAAAGAGACTTTCGATACTGGAATTGCTCAAAGGCGGTGAAAAGTGTGCGTGTGTCCTGATGGAAGAATTGAATATCGCTCAGTCTGCGTTATCTTATCACATGAAGATTTTGTGTGAGTCGGGAATAGTAACAAGCAGACAGGAAGGTAAATGGACGCACTACACCATCAGTAAAAGTGGGAGAGAATATGCAATCAAGAGATTGACGGAACTTACATCCTAGCAGATGAAGAGGAATCGGAAATAAAAAGTCATCATTAGATGGCTTTTATAAAAGCCTAACACATCAAAAATATTTGATATGAAAAAACAATATGGAGGTGTTGAATGGAGAAGTTAAAATTAATGTTTCAATTTTTGCAGGAACAGATACTTGGAATGAAATGGATGAATGAAATTATCGGAAAAGGTTTGTCAGTGTTGGGGGTAGATATTCAAGGAAGAGTAGGAGGAAGCATTCAGTTTTTCCTATATGATGTGATTAAGATTACGATTTTATTATGCTTGCTTATTTTTATCATATCCTATATTCAAAGCTATTTTCCACCGGAGAGAAGTAAAAAGATATTAGGAAGATTTCATGGAATATGGGCAAATATAATTTCGGCGTTGCTTGGAACCGTGACTCCGTTTTGCTCGTGTTCAAGTATTCCAATTTTTATGGGATTTACAAGTGCAGGATTGCCGCTTGGAGTAACATTTTCGTTTTTGATATCTTCACCGATGGTCGATTTGGGAAGTTTGGTATTGTTGATGAGCATCTTTGGCGCGGAAATTGCATTTGTCTATGTTATCTTAGGACTTGCGATTGCGGTAATAGGAGGTACGCTTATGAAAAAATGCATATGGAAACGTATGTGGAAGAATTTATCAGAAACGCCAGTCATGTGGAGAGTGACTCCCCGACTATCACAAAGCGAGAACGGGTTATGAATGCAAAAGAACAAGTGCAATGGACATTTCGTAAAGTATTTCCGTATATTTTAGTGGGTGTGGGAATTGGAGCGATTATTCACAATTGGATTCCTCAGACGTGGATTGAATCCATTTTGGGAAGCAACAATCCGTTTGGCGTAGTCCTTGCAACCTTGGTTGGAATTCCGATGTATGCGGATATTTTCGGGACAATTCCGATTGCGGAAGCACTGCTTGTAAAAGGGGCGCAACTTGGAACGATTCTTTCTTTTATGATGGCGGTTACAACACTGAGTCTGCCGTCCATGATTATGTTGAAAAAGGCCGTAAAACCAAAGTTGCTAGGTGTATTTATTACAATTTGTGCGACCGGAATTATAATAGTTGGATATGTGTTTAATGCATTTCATGTATTTTTAATGTAGATGAGCAGGAGGAGATGAAAATGAAAGAGAAAGTGGCATTTGTATGTGTCCATAATTCTTGCAGAAGTCAGATTGCGGAAGTGCTTGGGAAAAGCTTGGTTTCTGAGATTTTTGAAAGCTATTCAGCAGGTACGGAGACGAAACCACAGATCAATCAAGATGCTGTCCGTTTGATGAAAGAGCAGTATCAGATTGATATGGAAGAAACACAATATTCAAAACTGTTGTCTGAAATACCACCGGTAGACATTGTCATCACTATGGGATGTAATGTTGACACTACAATGAGATGGCATTATAATCTGTGGTAGAGAAAAGCACGAAAGGGAGGAACTACCATGCAGATTTCAAGCCGTTTTACAATTGCAGTTCATATATTTGCCTGTATCGATACATTTAAAGAGGAATTTAAACTTACCAGTGAGTTTTTGGCTGCCAGTATCAATGTCAATCCGGTGATTATTCGAAAGATATTGTCTCAATTAAAGGCAGCAGGACTTGTGAAAGTGCAGAGAGGAAGTGGAGGTGCTTCGATTGCAAAACCACTTGATGAGATTACATTTTTTGATATCTATCAGGCGGTAGAATGTGTAGAGCATGGAGAACTTTTTCATTTTCATGAAAATCCGAATCAGAAGTGTCCGGTTGGAAGAAATATTCACAATGTTTTGGACGGAAAACTTATACAGATACAAGATGCCTTGGAGAATGAGCTTGGTAAAATTACATTAGAAGATGTGATGAAAGATACACAATATTATATTGCGAAAGAAAGAGAATAGATAGAGAGACTTTACTTAGAAATTTTCTGGGTGAAGTCTTTTTTCTAATATCGAGCATTTTTTGTCATCATAAAAATGTTGTAACTATTGACATTACGATAAAAATGGTTCATATTAAAGTTGTAATGATAGGTATTACAATAAAAGGAGGAAGGATGACATGACACAAACAGAACGTTTGGAATATTTGATTACCTGTCTCATAAAGGAACAACCGGAATATGAGGAGATTTCTATTCCAACTGAAATAGAAGAGAAAAAACGGCTGTTGCGGTCATTGATGAACGTTCGTCCGGCTGTTCCGATCAGCAGAGAATTTCTTCGTATACAGGATGAGTATTTGAAAAATGAATTGACACAGCAGGAGATTACCGAACTGAATTTTTTGACATCACGTAAGGATAATATGTATCTTTGGAAAGGTGATATCACAAAATTAAAAGTTGATGCAATTGTAAATGCCGGAAACAGTGCGCTGCTAGGATGTTTTATTCCTTGTCATGGTTGTATTGATAACGCAATACATTCTAATGCGGGGATTCAGTTGCGGTTGGAATGTCAAAAAATAATGGAAAGGCAAGGGAAACCGGAGCCGACGGGAAAAGCAAAAATCACAAAGGGCTACAATCTTCCGGCGAAATATGTTCTGCATACTGTTGGTCCGATTGTCCGTGGGCAATTGACAGAAAAAGACCGTACGCTGCTTGCAGCCTGCTATCGTTCTTGTCTGGAGTTGGCGGATGCATATGAATTGAAATCCATTGCATTCTGTTGTATTTCCACAGGAGAGTTTCACTTTCCGAATGAGATTGCAGGTCAGATTGCTGTGGATACAGTCAAAAAATATTTCCGAGAAACAGGTTCACAGATGGAGGTGGTATTTAATGTTTTTAAAGAAAAAGATTGGGAAATCTACAACCGATTGTTGGAGAGAGATTGAGAAACTGGAAAAACAAATCCAACAGGCAGACGCGATTATTATTGGAGCGGGGGCCGGTTTATCAACTTCTGCCGGATTTCATTATGCGGGAGAACGTTTTAAAGAGTACTTTGGAGATTTTGCAAATAGATATCATTTTATAGATATGTATTCCGGTGGCTTTTATCCATATGAGACATTGGAAGAACATTGGGCATATTGGAGCAGATATATTTACATCAATCGATATATGGATGCACCGAATCCGGTTTATAATAATTTGTATTCACGGGTTAAAGAAAAAGACTATTTTGTATTGACCACGAATGTAGATCATTGCTTTCAAAAAGCCGGATTTGATAAACATCGGTTATTTTACACGCAAGGGGACTATGGTCTGTTCCAGTGCAGTGAACCGTGTCATCAGAACACTTACAATAACGAAGCGGTCATTAGAAAAATGGTTGAGGCGCAAGGGTATCGTGTCGATGGTAATGGGCGGTTAGTTGTTCCGGAAAGCAGACAACCTGAAA
>ENA-OQKD01000286-OQKD01000286.1-human-gut-metagenome-genome-assembly--contig:-NODE-286-length-13902-cov-3.786497_pt1 | contig 13902 bp, 13 predicted proteins | sample MGYA00242775_ERZ504792 | MGnify/ENA primary metagenome ERZ504792 (study PRJEB26092, sample SAMD00036401) | human gut metagenome | host: Homo sapiens | study: EMG produced TPA metagenomics assembly of...
CTTTACTCCGTGGTTTCATTTGTGTTCTTCATACCTTCGGCAGGGACTTAAAATGGAATCCTCACATTCATGCTCTTATTTCTGAAGGTGGCGCTGGAAACTCTATCGTTTGGCGCCCTATGAAGCATTTCGATTATACCTTCCTGAGAAACGCATTCCGCAAAGTTCTTCTTGAACGGCTTACTAATTCCATTGGTAAGTCTTTCATTCCTGTTAAAATAAAATTTATAAAGACCATGCCGATGGCTTTTATGTCAGAGCCAAACCGAATCTCTGCACTCCTGATGTTACAATCAAATATATCAGCAGATATCTCGGAAGACCTGTCATAGCAACTTCTCGCATTGATCACTATGATGGTGAGTCTGTTACTTTCCATTACACAAGACATGAAGATAACAAAACTGTTTCCGAATGTATTCCTGCTTTAGACTTTATAAAAAGACTCATTGTTCATATCCCGGAAAAACATTTTAAAATGCTTCGTTATTACGGCATCTATGCCAAACATCACAAGCAAGAACAGAAACTTTATAAATGTATCTCTTCCGAGAAAAAACGTTTTATCTTACGACATATGAACTGGCAAAATCTTATTTTTTTAACCTTTGGATACGACCCTCTCAAGTGTCCAAAGTGTGGTTCTTCTATGTTGGTGTTGGAAGTTTATCACAAAAAAACTGTACTATTTGAACAATATCGAAAGGCTATGGGATATGGATGAATCCATAAATCTCATTCTTTCTAAAATCGTCAGATAGTGCAGTCACACCAAAAACAAAAAACTTCATAATCAACGTTGTGGCGAATACAACCTTTCGCTCTTTTGTTATGCTATTTTTTATTTCTTATACATTATACACTATTTCTGACAAAATGAGAAGTTTACTATAAGGTAAAAAAGCAGGTAGCCCCTACCTGCTTTTCTACTCTTATCCCATCTGTTCCAATACTTCTTCTGCAATATTTCTTGCATGATCTGAAATACGCTCCAGGCAAATAATCGTATCTAAGAATACAACTCCCGCCTCTGTATTGCACAGATTGTTTGTCAAACGTTTGATATGTTTTGAGCGAAGCTTAATCTCCAGATCATCTGCCTTCGTCTCTTTCTCAATTACCTTTAACGCCTTATCTCGACTTCCTTCCACAAATGCTTCCAATGCATAGCGGTAGCTGTCCGCACAAACTTCTATCATCTCTTTGATTTCTTCTTTTCCTGTCTCAGAGAACGACAATTTTCTTTTCTTTTAACGTCTCTGCAAATTCTGAGATATTTTCACAGTAATCACTGACACGTTCAATATCAGAAACAATTTGGAGTAAGTGTGCCACTTGCTGATGTTCCTTTTCCCCAACTTGAAGTCCGGTAATCTTGATTGCATAATCTGTGATTCCCGCAGTCAGTTTATCCACTTTGGATTCATCTTCTTTCAATGTATGAATATCTTCTTCACTCAGTGTAAAAAGAACACGTTTTGCCGCATCTAAAGTATCATTCACGATTTCTCCCATGCGTGCCACTTCACCGACTGTAGCTTGAAGTGCAAGAGAAGGTGTCTGTAACATTCTATCATCAAGTGAAACAACACTGTCATCTCTTTCATCATCTTTCACACCACTGATTTTCTTAGCAAGTTTGATAATCAGATTAGATACCGGGAACAGCATTACGGTTGTTGCAATATTAAAAATCGTGTGTACTGTACTGATCTCTGTCTGTGTAATCTGACCGTGTCCCCAAACCGGATTGACCACTTTGAAAAACACAATTGCCACCACACTAAAAATAATCGTTCCGATGATATTAAACAATAAATGCATAAGTGCTGCTGTCTTAGCATTCTTTTTCGCACCCATACTTGACAGCATTGCAGTTACACATGTACCAATGTTCTGTCCCATAATAATATAAATTGCCGCATTAAACGGAACTAAGCCCGCTGCTGCAAGACTCTGCAAAATACCAACAGATGCTGATGAACTCTGGATAATCGCTGTAACAAGTGCTCCCGCTATAATTCCCAATAAAGGATTCTTTCCTAATGTCACGAAAAGATTTACAAATCCTTCTGACTCTTTTAACGGATCAACTGCTCCTGACATTGTAGAAATACCGACAAACAAAAGACCAAATCCTACGATAATACTCGCAATATCCTTTGTGGATCTTCTTTTTCCGGTCAACATAATCACAACACCAATCATAATCGCAATCGGCGCCAGTGTTGTCGGGCTCAAAAATTTTGCCCATTCCACGCTGGAAACAAGCCATCCTGTTACCGTTGTCCCGATATTCGCACCCATGATAACACCCATTGCCTGTGTCAGGTTCATAATTCCTGCATTCACAAAACCTACCACCATGACAGTCGTCGCCGACGAACTTTGAATCACAGCAGTAATAAATGCTCCCAATAGTACTCCTAATAACTTATTTTTTGTCAATGCTTCAAGAAGCGATTTCATCTTATTCCCAGCCGCATTCTCCAAGCCTTGAGCCATAATCTGCATTCCATAGATAAACATCCCAAGCCCACCAAGGAAAGGGATAATAATGCTAGTGTAATTCATAGGTTTCCTCCTTCAAATCCTCTCAATAAACTCACTATTTTTACCATAACATTATCTACGGAAGAAAACAACAAAATTTTACATTTTTTTGACATTCTTTTAACTATTTCTTCATTTTCGGGTCGAAAATGAGCGAAGCGAGGTAACCAAAAATAAGTGCCGCAGAAATTCCAACTGCACTTGCCGTAAATCCTCCCATAAATATACCGATAAATCCTTCTTTCCCGATTGCCTCTTTCACACCTTTAAATAACAAATTGCCAAATCCAAGCAACGGAACACTCGCACCTGCCCCTGCAAATTTTAAAAACGGCTCATAAATATTTAAGAATCCCAATACAGCACCGCCGCACACAAGCAGCACCATCACTCGTCCAGGCATCATTTTTGTCCGATCCAGGAGAATCTGAATCAAGGCACAGATAAGCCCTCCTATCCAAAATGCATTTACATACTCCATATCCTTCTCCTTTTTAACAATGTTCTAACACAATCCCATGCGCGATTCCAGGAACGCTCTCTCCCTCATTAAAACTAACTGTAGACATCAAGGCCCCGGTTGGTACAAATAACACTCTCTTCCATTCCCCGCTTGCAAGCTTTGGAAGAATATACGCAGAAAGCGTAACCGCCGCACAGCCGCACCCACTTCCTCCTGCATGTGTGTCCTGTGTCTTCTGATCAAAAATCATCATCCCACAGTCTGCATGATTGTATTTGATATCTTTCCCCTGCTTTCTTATCAGATCAAAAAGAATGCTTTGTCCCACATATCCAAGGTCTCCTGTAATAATGCGGTCATAGTCACTCTCCTGTCTTCCAAAATCCTGAAGGTTCTGTATAATCGTATCACAGGCTGCAGGCGCCATACATGCACCCATATTCTGAGAATCCTTCAATCCAAAGTCTACAATCTTACCAACTGTCACACCAGCTACCCTCACATGACTTTTCTGCCTTCCAATTAGAAATGCCCCACTCCCTGTCACTGTCCAGTGTGCTGACAACGGTCTTTGACTTGCATACCCAAGCGGAAAACGAAATTCTTTTTCTGCACTTCCAAAATGACTTGATGTGACGGCGATCATCGTTCCTCCGTATCCTGCGGCAGCGCTCATAGATGCAAGCGCAAGCGCTTCTCCTGATGTAGAACATGCTCCGTAGAGGCCGAACATCGGAATCTGCAAAGCCTCTACCCCCATTGAAGTTGCTATTCCCTGCCGCAAAAGATCCCCTCCAAAAAGATATCGGATCTTTTTCAAGTCCACATGTGCCTTTCCTGCCGCAAGAACACACGCTTCTTTCTGCATGTTACTCTCCGCTTCTTCCCATGTCTGTGCTCCGAACAGGTCGTCTTTATCTGTCACGTCAAATAATTTCCCGATTGGTCCATCCGCCTCTTTGCTGCCTGCGACAGACGCAGCGCTGATAAGATACGGCGCTTCCCGAAACATAATGCTTTGCGCCCCTTTTATCTGATCCATAATCCTTCCTTTCCCTGACTCCGTCTTCCATCAGCCACGTTACGCACACATTGCGTTTTTACACATGGCGTGGGCTGAACTGTTACAGTTTTATTTTATATTTTTATGTCGGCATATTTGCGAAAAATTATTATGAATTTATATACATATTCGGAAAATTATTTCAGATACTAACAGAAAAGAAATTTAAAAACGCGCGTGTTGCGCGAAATGCAAGGAGTGTGTTTCATCTATGGATAAAATACAAAAAACTGAAAACAAGAAAAACAATATGAACAATATGTAAAAGAAAAAACGCCCCGACATAATCTTTTTCTGAATATGTGCAAAGCGTTTTTCCTCGGCGGGCTGATCTGCCTGCTCGGACAAGTTATTTATCATTATTTTGAATTACGAAATCTTTCTCCCGATGAGTGCAGCCGCTGGATGTCTCTGTCGCTCATCCTTTTAAGCGTTTTGTTCACCGGAACCGGAATTTACCAGAAACTTGCAGCCTGGGGAGGCGCCGGAGCGCTCGTGCCGATCACCGGATTCGCAAATTCAGTAGCTGCCCCTGCCATCGAATACAAAAAAGAAGGTCAGGTATTCGGCATCGGATGTAAAATTTTTACGATCGCCGGTCCTGTTATCCTGTACGGTATTTTCACAAGCTGGGGACTGGGACTGATCTACTGGTTCGGAACTTTATTTAAGTAAAACGCAGCCGTCCGTATATTTTTGTCATTCGCTCCATCTCCCGAACTGTCCCTTCATCCGGCTCTCCCGGTTTCATACGCCATTCCCAATTCCCGCCAAGTGTGGACGGCGTATTAATTCGTGCATCGCTTCCAAGTCCCAGATAATCCTGCATCGGAACGATGCACAGATCCGCCGCGCTTACCACTTGCCATAGCAATAAAATCTCCGTCAAGCGTATCTTCATCAAGACGGGGACTTATACATGTAGTTCTTTTGTCAAACTGCCGTGTTGATCCTGCCGCCGTGTGATACCATCCTTTTGTCGTATCATTATCGTGAGTTCCCGTATATACTAACGCAGTTTCTTGTATATGTATGCGGGAGATAGTTTGAATCTTCCCTTGAATCGAATGCAAACTGAAGCACTTTCATCCCCGGAAATCCACTTTCTTTTAAAAGACTGTATCACACTCGGAGTTAAAAAGACCGAGATCTTCGGCAATAATCCTTTTTCTGCCGATCTTTTCTTCCAGCGTCCGGAACAGCTCTATCCCCGGTCCCGGCATCCACTTTCCGTGTACTGCCGTTTTTTCTCCGTACGGAACAGCATAATATTCATCAAAAACCGCGGAAATGATCGATCCGCACGACATCATACAGCCGGAAACAGTGTTCGATCCTGCGAATCCACCAGTCGTACCCTGTTTTTTTATGATATTCCCAATCGTAGAGCGGATTCCCCCACAACTGTCCTGTCTGCGAAAATCCATCCGGCGGACATCCCGCAACATCAATCGGTTCAAGAGCGTCATTAAAACGGAACATCTCCGGCGCCGACCATGTATCCGCGCTGTCAAACGCAACATAGATCGGAATATCTCCGATAATCTCTATGCCGTTTTCGTTCGCATAAGAGCGAAGGCGTTTCCACTGTCTGTCAAATTCATATTGCTGAAATTTGTAAAAGGCAATCTGACGCGACAGCTCTGCTTTTGCATTTTCAATCGCCTGTGACTCTTTGTTTTTAAGCGGTTCTTCCCATTCATTCCAACTCACGCCGCCGTTTCGGTCTTTGATCGCCATATAGAGGCTATAATCTTCCAGCCAAAATTGATTTTCCGAAACAAATGCGCGGTATTCGTCATTTTCTCCAAAACGCGAAAACGCTTTCTCAAGTATTTGAAACCGTATCTTATATATTTTTTCATAATCTATCTTATCTTCCCGTATTCTCTCACATCCGTATTCGCACTCCTGCGCTGTCAACAAACCTTCTCCTGTAAGCGTTTCAAGATCGATAAAATACGGATTGCCTGCAAATGTAGAAAAAGACTGATACGGAGAATCTCCGTATCCGGTCGGCCCTAACGGAAGAATCTGCCAGTAACTTTGCCCTGCCGCCTTAAGCCTGTCAATAAATTGATAGGCTTCTTTTGAAAAACATCCGATTCCATATTTTGACGGCAGTGAAAATATCGGAAGCAGCACGCCGCTTGCCCGTTCCATAACCATCCCCCTTTTCATCAATATACCGTTTTACTAATATTTTTCTTTAATCTTATGATCTGGTTAATTTCCAAATATCTCTATTATACTGTTCAATCGTTCTGTCTGATGAGAAGTAGCCTGCTTCGGCAATATTGACAAGCATCTTTTTCGCCCATTCCTTTTGATCTGTATACGCCGCCAGCGCCTTGTCTTTTGCCTTTTTGTACGCATCAAAATCAAGAAATGTCATAAACCAGTCTTTTCCTATCAGCTCTTTTTGCAGACGCTCCAGACTTTCTTTGCATCCGATCTTCATCATCTGTTTTTCTGTAATGAAATCAACCGCCGCTTTGATCTTCGGATTCTTTTTATAATAATCTTTTGCCGAATAATCCGCTTTTTTATAATGTTCGATTACTTCGTCGCTTGACGCTCCGAACACGAAAATATTATCGTCTCCTACAAGTTCATGTATCTCTACGTTTGCCCCGTCCTCTGTACCGAGAGTGACTGCACCGTTTAACATAAACTTCATATTCCCCGTGCCGCTTGCCTCTTTTGACGCAAGAGAGATCTGCTCGGATATATCACATGCAGGAATCAGTTTTTCAGCCTTTGTCACATTATAATTCTCTACCATGACAACTTTCAGATAAGGACTTACTTCCGGATCATTATTAATGATCTCCTGCAGGCAAAGTATAAGATGAATGATATCCTTTGCGATCACATATGCCGGAGCCGCTTTCGCCCCGAAGATCGCTGTGATCGGAGTTTTCGGAAGAATCCCCTCCTTGATCTCCAAATATTTATCAATAATATACAGTGCATTTAACTGCTGCCGTTTATACTCGTGAAGTCTTTTTACCTGAATATCGAAAATCGTATCTGCGTCTATCTCTATTGCCTGTGTCTCTTTCAGATACGCGGCAAGATCTTTTTTATTTTCTTTTTTAATCTCTAAAAGGCGTTTCAAAACAGTCTCGTCGTCTTTGTATTCAAGCAGTTTGACAAGTTTAGAGGCATCTTCTTTATACTCGTCTTTGATTGTTTCATCAAGCAGCGCCGTAAGACGCGGGTTGCAGTGAAGAAGCCATCTGCGGAACGTAATCCCGTTTGTTTTATTATTGAATTTATCAGGATAGATTTTATAAAAATGATTCAGTTCCGATTGTTTTAAGATGTCCGTATGAAGCGCCGCCACTCCGTTAACGCTGAATCCGTAATGAATGTCGATATGCGCCATATGAACAGTATCGTTTCTGTCTATGATGGCTGTTGATTCATCGCTGAATCTTCTGCGAACTTTATCATCAAGTATCTCAATGATCGGAACGAGCTGCGGCACAACCTTTTTTAAATATCCGATCGGCCATTTTTCAAGCGCTTCTGCCAAAATCGTATGATTCGTATACGCGCATGTACGGGATACGACATCGATCGCTTCATCGATATCAAGCCCTCTTTCCACAAGAAGCCGGATCAGTTCGGGAATGACCATTGTAGGATGAGTGTCGTTGATCTGGATGACAGCATAATCCGGCAGATCATACAATGTACTTCCTTTTTGCACACATTCATCCAAGATCATCTGTGCGGCGCTGCTTACCATGAAATACTGCTGATAAATGCGCAGAAGCCTTCCTTTTTCATCGCTGTCATCAGGATATAAAAACAACGTCAGATTTTTTGCGATATCTTCTTTATCAAAATGAATTCCGTCTTCCACGATTCCCTCATCAACAGAATCGATGTCAAAAAGGTGCAGTTTGTTTGTCTGATCATGATATCCCGTCACTGCGATATCGTACATTCTTGCATTAACTTTCAATCCTCTGAAAGAAACCGGATAGACAACATCCGTTTTTGTCAGCCATGACTGTTTCTCAATCCACGGATTCGGAAGCTCTTTTTGAAGATGGTCTTTAAACTCCTGTTTGAACAGGCCGAGGTGATAATTCAGTCCGATCCCGTCTCCGGGCAGTCCGAGTGTTGCGATCGAATCAAGAAAACATGCCGCCAGTCTCCCAAGCCCTCCGTTTCCAAGAGATGGCTCCGGCTCAACCTCCTCGATCTGACATATATCTTTTCCGTTTTGAAAGAGCATTTCTTTTACTTCATCATAAATACCGAGATTGATCATATTGTTTGACAACAGTTTTCCGATCAAAAACTCTGCCGAAATGTAATAAAGCTTCTTTTTCCCTGCAGCTCTTTCTTTTCCTGCCGCCAGTTTCTGCACAAACAAAAGCAACGCTTCATAAATCTCTCTGTTTGATGCCTGCGCCACAGATTTACTCATATACAATTCTAATTCTTCCTGTATACCGGTTCTCATTTTACTACCTCCGAAAATTTTCCTCTCATTCCTTTTATGATTTATTTTTCTTCCTATTTTCCGAAACTGCAGTTCGGGAAAGTACACACCGGACAGTTCAAACACAAACCGCCTTCTCCGAGCGCGGTAAAATCTTCTGCTTTCAGCCGTTCCCCCGCCGCAATTCTCGGCAGTATCAGATCGAATATCGTCCGTTTTGCATACATTACGCATCCCGGGAGTCCCATGATCGGAACTTTTCCTGCATATGCGAGCATAAACATCGCGCCGGGTAAAACCGGAGCTCCATAAGTGATCACTTCATCTGCCGCATTTCGGATTGCAAGAGGTGTACGATCATCAGGATCAACGCTCATTCCTCCGGTGCAGACAACCAGTTCCGCCCCCTGTTCGATCCACTTTTTCACAGCTTCTGTAACCATATCGGCATCGTCACTGCAAAGAGTATCGCCGATTACTTCCATACCGCACTCTCTTAGTTTTTCTTTTACAACAGGAGTAAATTTATCTTCGATCCTTCCGTGATACACTTCGCTTCCGGTTGTCACGACCGCCGCTTTCATCTGACAAAACGGCAGAATCGTAAAAATCGGTTCGTTTCCGCACATCCGGTTAACCTGTTCCATCTTTTCTTCTTCGATCACGAGAGGTACGACACGCATTCCTGCGACCTTGTCTCCTTTTTTCACAGGAAAATTCCCGTGGCGTGATGCGATCACGATTTGTCCTAACCCATTTACCGCGTTCAGTTTTTCTTTATCAACTTTAAGCAGTCCGTCTGTTTCCGCCGTCAGCTCAATCTTCCCTTCTTTCGGCTTTGACGCTTTCAGAAATCTCCCCTGACATACTCGTCTTAAAACTTCCGCCGCCTCGTTTTCATGAAGCATTCCTTCTTGTTTCTCCCATACATACAGATGCTCTTTTCCAACCGAGAGCAGTACCGGAATATCCTCTTGCGTTACCACATGCCCTTTTCGGAAAACTGCGTCTTTTACAACGCCGGGAATGATTTGTGTAATGTCATGGCAGAGTACACTTCCGACCGCTTCTTCTGTCTTGATCAGTTTCATATATTCTCACACTTTCCCACTCATTTTATATAACAGTTCCGTCAACACCTCGTTTCCCAAAGAGATGTTCCGATGATTCCTGTTGTTTCTATCTATCCTTGTTGTTTCCGGTTATTCCTGTTATTTACAGTTATTGCAGTTGTTCCAACTCTTTCAGCCATAACGCCGCGCATGCGTCGCTTGGCATTCTCCAGTCGCCTCGCGGCGAAAGAGCTACGCTTCCGACTTTCGGTCCGTCCGGCAGACAAGAACGTTTGAACTGCTGCGAGAAAAATCTACGATAAAATATTTTCAGCCATTTCAAAATCGTCTCTTTTTCATAAACGCCTGCAAACGCATTCACCGCCAAAGTAAAAATTTTCTCCGGTGAGAAACCGAAGCGGAGCATATAATAAAGGTAAAAGTCATGCAGTTCGTACGGTCCGACAAGATCTTCTGTTTTCTGTGCTATGTCTCCGTCTTTCGGCGGAAGAAGTTCAGGACTTACAGGCGTATCAAGCACATCATAAAGCACCTGTCTTAATGATTCATTTTCTGTTGTATCCGCCGCATGCTGAACAAGATGACGCACAAGCGTTTTCGGTACAGACGCATTGACGCCGTACATAGACATGTGATCTCCGTTATATGTCGCCCACCCTAAAGCAAGCTCCGACATATCGCCTGTTCCGATCACCATACCGGCTTCCCGATTCGCAATATCCATAAGCACCTGAGTCCGCTCTCTTGCCTGTGCATTTTCATAAGTTACATCATGCACATCGGGATCATGTCCGATATCTCTGAAATGAACGTTCACCGCTTCTCCGATCGGCACTTCAATCAACGTCGCTCCGGTCTGTCTCGTCATCTCACACGCATTATTATATGTGCGGTCTGTTGTCCCAAAGCACGGCATCGTAACCGCAATAATCTCTTTTTTATCCCGTCCCAGCATATCGAACGCCTTTGCCGTGACAAGCAGAGCCAATGTAGAATCCAGACCGCCCGAAATGCCGACAACCGCTGATTTTGCATTCGTATGCGACAACCTTTTTTTCAGACCCATTGCCTGAATTGTCAAGATTTCGTCACAAATATGCGCTCGCGCCGCCTCGTCAGACGGCACGAACGGATGCTGTGAAAAGTTTCTCGTAAGAACAGTATCGCATATTCCCACATGAAACGGCACAACTACCGGACAACCGCAATTTAGCTTTTCCGGTGAAAACGTCGTATTTTTACGTCTCTCTCCTACAATTTTTTCAAGATCGATCTCTGAATAAATGATCTCGTTTTTATAACGTTCTGACTGCCGGAGGATCGTTCCGTCTTCCGCAATGATATTATGTCCTCCGAAAACGAGATCCGTCGTTGACTCTCCTTCTCCCGCGTTCGCATAGACATATCCCGCGATCAGGCGCGCGGACTGACCTGCGATCAGACGGGTTCTGTAACTTCCTTTTCCGACCGTTTCGTCACTTGCAGAACAGTTGACAATGATCGTCGCTCCTGCCAAAGCCTCCTCAATACTCGGAGGAACAGGAGACCAGACGTCTTCGCATATTTCCGCGCCTACTATAAGATCCGCCGTCTCATCATCCTGAAACAGGATCTTCGGCCCGAAAGGAACCTTTTCTCCGTCAAACTGAATCCACCTCACACTGTCCGGTCCCGGAGTGAATTGACGCATCTCGTAAAACTCTCCGTAATTGGGAAGAAATGTTTTCGTTGTAAATCCGATCACTTTTCCATCGTTGACTGCCGCCGCCGTGTTATAAAGTTTCCCGCCTTCTGTAAGCGGCATTCCCACAAACGCCAGAATGTTTTTGCCTTTTGTATGCCCTGCAATCTTTTTCACTGCGCCGTATGCCGCGTTCAGCAAAACGTTCTGCGTAAAAAGATCTCCGCATGTATATCCTGTTACGCATAATTCGGGAAATGCGACGATCTTCGCCCCTTTTTCATATGCCTGATCGATCGCCCTGCATATCTGTTCTGTATTATATTCCACATCTGCCACTCGAATATCAGGCGTGGCAGCCGCTACTTTCACAAAACCATGTCTCATCTTTAACTCCACCTTTCCGCTCCCGGCTTTTCTGGTTTCCCCATCATCGGCACAAGCCGTCTTACTCTATTTTCTATCTTCATCCGTAATAACTGTTTTGCCTGATTTTCTGCCTTATCTGCTTTTTTTCAGTAATTCTTTCAGCTCGTCTACAGTGTAATTATATGCTTCATTACAGAAATGACATTTTACTTCGATATCTTTTCCATCATCGATCATTGACTGAATATCTTTTTTACCGATGCTGATAATTGCCTTTTCGATCCGCTTCTTTGAACAGTTGCAATAAAATTTTGCAGGCATCGTATCTGTAATCTCAAGATCAAGTCCTTCTAATACTTGCGCAAGCATTTCTTCCGGCGTATGTCCATGATCGAGCATAGAAGTTACAGATCGGATGTTCTGAATATTTTCTTCCAGTTTGTTCAACACTTCATCTTCGATAAACGGCATTACCTGCACAATGAATCCGCCTGCACAGCGCACCGTATTGTCTTTTTCCATGAGAACGCCCAACCCTACGGAAGACGGAACCTGTTCTGACGTAGCGAAATAATACGTCAGATCTTCCGCGATTTCCCCTGTCTGAAGAATCGTCTGTCCTGAATACGGCTCTTTAAGCCCCATGTCTTTTATCACCGTCATTACGCCCTGTCCGAGCGCTCCGCCTACATCGAGTTTTCCGTTTTCGGAGGAAGAATCACATTCGGTTCATGCACATAACCTTTGACATTCCCTTTGCTGTCCGCTGTCACTGTAACGACCTCCGATCGGACCGGAACATTTGATCTGTATCGTCAGCATATCTGTGTCATTTTTCATCATGCTTCCCATCATTGCTCCGCCTGTGAGCAGTCTTCCGAGAGCCGCCGTTGCGACAGGACTTGCTCATGACGCTTGCGAGCCTCCTCTGTCAGTTCTGTTGTCACTGCCGCAAATGCGCGGATCTGTGCATTCGCCGCAGATGCTCTTACAATATAATCTTTCATCAATCTTTCTCCTGTTCTGTTTTATTTTATCATTACTTCATTCTATTTCTTTTGTCGCTTGCTCTGTTTATTTATCATGAATTTATCGTTATTTTATTATTACTCATTCTGTTTATTTCCGTTTTCACGGGCGATCACGCATATTCTCTCGCTCGTATCGTTCGGCGTCTCTTTCGTATCCGCATCGTAAGCCTCTATAAATACAAGACCTGCACGTTCCAGAAGTTCTTGTATCTCGGCAAGCGTATACCCTCTTTGATAATGCGTCTCCGTATATCTCCGATATAAACTTCCGTTTTCGCCACCCTCTTCTTCTGAAAACATAGTATCTTCCAAGTCACCCGCTCCTTCTTCTGAAAGCAGAGCATCTTCCGAATCTGCCGTTCTTTCTGAAACATATGCATTTTCCATAGGGTTAAAATCTTCCGCGATAAACAGCGTCAGATCGTACTCGTTGATCTGTTCTTTCTCATAGTATCTGTTATCCCAAATAAAGCTGCACACGCCGCGGTCTTCCGCGATCGTACTGTCACCGATCACATCGCGGTATTTGTGAACAGTATTGAAGTCAAATAAAAAAATCCCTTTCGGATCAAGGTAATTGTTTACAAGTCGGAAGACTTCTTCCAGTTCGTCTGGTTCTGTTATATAGTTAACGGAATCGCAGACGCTTACGACCGCCCGAACGGTTCCGTACAGCTCAAACCCGCGCATATCCTGAAGCAGATAGAGGATATCATATCCTGACTCCGTTTTCTTTTCCATCGCAAGTTCTAACATTTCCTCCGAATTATCGACCCCTATCATATCGTATCCATATCCGGCAAGCCGTTCCGTCATCGTTCCTGTTCCGCATCCGAGGTCGAGCACGATCCCGTCTGTCACGCCATGTTCGCAAAGCTTCTCGCGGATGTGCCTCGCCCATTCGCCATAAGGAACATTATCCATAAATGTATCATAAACATACGCAAAACTTGTATACGCTTCCACAGTCGTTCCCTCCTATATCAACACAGCATACAAAAATCAGCCTATCAGCTCCGCCGCGCTCATCGTTCTGCCATTATAGAAACCGATCAGCCTGCGGTGATAAATCAAAAGCTATTTTTTGCTGTATTAGAAGTGTAACACATTTTACGGACAATTTGCACTGTAATTTCACAATAGAATGTTTAGAGGATAACAGAGATATTCTTCGTTGTCTGCATAGAGTCTTTTTCGTATGTAGAAA
>ENA-OQKD01000288-OQKD01000288.1-human-gut-metagenome-genome-assembly--contig:-NODE-288-length-13882-cov-3.555144_pt1 | contig 13882 bp, 18 predicted proteins | sample MGYA00242775_ERZ504792 | MGnify/ENA primary metagenome ERZ504792 (study PRJEB26092, sample SAMD00036401) | human gut metagenome | host: Homo sapiens | study: EMG produced TPA metagenomics assembly of...
GAGTTTATCAATGATATCAAAGTCGGAATACGCAAAGACTGACGGGGGCATATGTGGAGATCTGCGACAGAAAGAAAGCGATCAAATATGCCATCGAACATGGTCAGTCGGGAGATGTGATCGTATTGGCCGGAAAAGGTCATGAAGATTATCAGGAGATCAAAGGAGTCAAATACCCGATGGATGAAAGAACGCTGATCGCAGAGGTACTTGAGGAAATCAGGGAAAATTAGGAAAGACAAGGGGACAGAGATTGTTTGCGGATGTAATCATAGATATTCAACATGAAAAACTGGATAAGATCTTTCAATACCGGATCCCCGAGCGGCTGGAACATGAAGTGGAAGCGGGGATGGCGGTGGTCGTACCTTTCGGAAAAGGAAACCGTAAGACAAAAGGATATGTAACCGCATTGTCAAAGACATGTGATTATGATATTTCAAAAGTGAAAGAGATCGCTGATATATCGCGAAGCGGCGTGGAAATCGAGACGAAGCTGATCGCGCTGGCGGCATGGATGAAGTCGAATTATGGCGGAACGATGCTGCAGTCTTTGAAAACGGTTCTTCCTATCAAAGAAAAAGAAAATATAAAGGTAAAAAAGCGGCTCAGACTGCTGATCGACCGGGAGACGGGGGAAAAACAGCTTCATTATTATCTGGAAAAGAATCAGAAAGCGAGGGCGCGTCTGATGGCGGCGCTTCTTGACGATCCGCTTTTAGATTATGAACTTGTCAGAAAGAAGCTTAATATTACTGCCACGGTGATACGCGCGTTGGAAGAACAGCATGTTCTCGCCGTAGAATCAGAGCAGGTGTATCGTAATCCGGTTCATGCGGAAAATATTCAAAAGAAGGAGATTATTTATACGCAGGAGCAGAAACGTGCGATTATGCGTTTCTGTAAGGATTATGAAAACGGAATCCGAAAAACATATTTGCTCCATGGAGTTACGGGCAGCGGAAAAACAGAAGTTTATATGGAAATGATACAGTCTGTTGTAGATAAGGGGAAGCAGGCAATCGTTCTGATTCCCGAGATCGCGTTAACTTACCAGACTGTGATGAGATTTTACAGAAGATTTAAAGACCGGGTATCTGTTATGAATTCCCGGCTGTCCGCAGGAGAACGATACGATCAGATGATGAGGGCGAAAGCCGGGGAAGTGGATGTGATGATCGGACCGAGATCGGCGCTTTTTACTCCTTTTCCGAATCTGGGACTGATCGTGATCGATGAAGAACATGAGCCGACTTATAAAAGTGAACAGACGCCGAGGTATCACGCGCGGGAAACGGCGCTAAGAAGAGCGCAGACAGAAGGCGCGAGCGTTGTTCTGGGAAGCGCGACTCCGTCGATGGAAGCCATGTATCGGGCAAAAAACGGCGAGTATGTTCTGATGGAAATGAAGAACCGTTCTAAAATGCAGGATCCGGCAGAGGTTTATACGGTGGATATGCGGAAAGAATTGAAGAACGGAAATCGTTCGATACTCAGCGAACAACTGCAAAGACTGATGAAAGAGCGGCTTGAAAAGAAAGAACAGACGATGCTTTTTTTGAACCGGAGAGGGTATTCCGGGTTTGTTTCGTGCCGGGAATGCGGGCATGTTATAAAGTGTCCGCATTGCGATGTGTCGCTTTCGGTCCATCGGGACGGAAAGATGAGATGTCATTACTGCGGATACGAACAGACGCGTGTGAAAATATGTCCTGAATGCGGCTCGGACCATATCGGAGAATTCAGGGCGGGAACACAGCAGATCGAAGAGATTGTGAAGACGGTATTTCCGCAGGCAAGAGTGCTGCGGATGGATATGGATACGACACGACAGAAAGATTCCCATGAGAAAATACTGTCTGCATTTGCAAATGAAGAGGCGGACGTACTTGTCGGTACGCAGATGATCGTAAAAGGTCATGATTTCCCAAATGTAACATTAGTCGGGATTCTGGCTGCGGATATGTCGTTGTATACAGATGATTACAGATCGGGCGAGAGAACGTTCCAGCTTTTGACTCAGGCGGTCGGAAGAGCGGGGCGCGGAGATAAAAAAGGAGAAGCGGTGATTCAGACATACAGTCCCGATCATTATGCGATCGCAACGTCTGCGGCGCAGGATTATGAGGCGTTCTATGAGGAAGAGATCCGATACAGAACGATGATGGGGTATCCCCCGGCAGAAAATCTTCTGGCAGTGTTTATATCAAGCGCCGATGAGGCGTTATTGGAAACAGGCTGCCGTTATTTGAAAGAATATATGATAAAAGCGAAGAAGGATATCGAAGCGTCCGTGATCGGCCCGGCAAGTCCGGGGATCGAAAAGATCAACGATGTTTATCGGAAAGTGATCTATGTAAAAACCGCGGACTATCATGATCTTGTCGTGCTGAAAGACCGGACGGAAAAATATATTGAGATTAATTCGGGATTTGATAAAATGAGAATACAATTTGATTTTAATCCGATGTAGCGGATAGAAAGAAGGAGAAAAATGGCAATCAGAGTAATTAGAGAAATAGGAGACGATATATTAGAAAAACAGTGTAAAGCAGTGCCGAAGATGACGCTTCGCACGAAAATACTGATCGGAGATATGCTTGAGACAATGTATGAAAGCAACGGTGTCGGTCTTGCGGCTCCGCAGGTCGGCGTTTTGAAAAGAATCGTAGTGATCGATGTAGGGGAAGGTCCGATTGTTTTGATCAATCCGCAGATCATCGAATCTTCAGGCGAACAGACAGGAGAAGAAGGATGTCTAAGCGTACCGGGAAAATTCGGAATCGTTACAAGACCGGACCGTGTAAAAGTGCGGGCGTTTGATGAAAATATGAACGAGTTCGAAATGGAAGCGAAGGCTTGCTTGCAAGGGCTTTTGCCATGAACTTGATCATTTGGACGGAAAAACTGTATGTTGAACTGGCAGAAGACGGACTTCATGAAGTGTCTTATGATGAAGAAGATCAAGACGATGCGCAAGGAGGGGAAGAATGAGAATCATAGTTTATGGGAACTACCCGATTTTTCGGTCGGAACACTGGAAGCGCTTGTGGAAGCGGGGCATGATGTGTGTCTCGCCGTCACACAGCCTGATAAGCCAAAAGGCAGAGGAAAAGAAATGCAGTTTACGCCTGTAAAGGAAGCGGCGGTTAAGCATGGGATTTTGGTGTATCAGCCGAAAAGAGTGCGCGATCCTGAGTGTGTGGAAGAATTGAGAAAATACAATGCCGACGTGATGGTCGTTGTTGCTTTCGGTCAGATCCTTCCGAAGGAGATTCTTGAGATGACGCCTTACGGATGTATTAATGTCCATGCATCTCTTCTTCCGAAATATCGTGGGGCTGCACCGATCCAGTGGGCGATCATAGAAGGAGAGAGCGTGACGGGCGTTACAACGATGCAGATGGATGAAGGACTTGATACAGGAGATATGATTTTAAAGACCGAGATCCCGATCGCAGAAGACGAGACAGGAGAGTCGCTTCATGACAAACTGGCAGAAGCAGGCGCCGCTCTCTGCGTAAAAACATTGCATGCAATAGAAAATAAAACAGCAGTGTTTGAAAAGCAGCCGGAAAGCCCGACTGCTTATGCGAAAATGCTCACGAAAGATCTTGGCAATATCGACTGGGCGAAATCGGCAGTGCAGATCGAGCGTCTCGTGCGTGGATTGAATTCATGGCCAAGCGCATATACACACCGGGACGGAAAAGTGATGAAGATATGGAAAGCGTTGGCAAAGCCACAGGAAGAATGTGCAGAGCAAACCGAACTGGGAAGCGAGGAACATACAGCGCAGAAAACCGGGAAGAACGCCATGCCGGGAACGGTAGTGTCCGTAGCAAAAGATTCGTTTTGCATACAGACGGGAGACGGCGTGCTTCGTATTTTAGAAGTACAGATGCCCGGCAAGAAACGAATGGATACAGGCTCGTTTCTGCGCGGATATAAAGTGGAAGAAGGAATGGTGTTTGGGAGAGAATAATGGCAAAGGCGATCAATGAAAGAGAAATCGTAGCCGCAATCCTTATGGAAGTAACGGAAAACGGCAGATACAGTCATATTGTATTAAGAGAAGTTTTGACAAAATATCAATATCTTGAGAAAAGGGAAAGAGCATTTATCACCCGCGTTACGGAAGGAACGCTGGAACATATGACAGAGATCGATTATATTCTGGATTGTTTCTCCAAAGTAAAAGTAAAAAAGATGAAGCCGTTAATTCGGGCAATTTTAAGAAGCGCGGTCTATCAGATGAAATATATGGACAGTATTCCCGATCATGCAGTTTGCAGTGAATCGGTAAAACTGGCAGTGAAGAAAGGGTTTTCCGGTCTGAGAGGCTATGTCAACGGCGTGCTGAGAAGTGTTGTCAAAGGAATCGATGAGGTGGAGTATCCGTCAGATCCGATCAAACGGCTTTCGGTACGATATTCCTGTCCGGAATGGATCATCCGATTATGGAAAGAAACGTATGATCTTTCTTTGATCGAAACGATGCTGAAAGATTTCCAGACAGAAAAGCCGACAACGATCAGACGCTGCAGAAGCCGGATTACGATGGAGCAGCTGAAAAAGCGGCTTGAGGAAGAACATGTTTTAGTGGAAAATCATCCGTATTTAAAGGATGCGCTTCTCATTTCAAAATATGATTATTTAGAGTCTCTGGAAACATTTCGGGAAGGTCTGTTCGTCGTGCAGGATATCAGTTCGATGCTTGTAGGAGAACTGGCGCATGTGCAGGCGGGAGCGCAGGTGATCGATCTGTGTGCGGCGCCGGGCGGAAAGGCGCTTGATGTGGCGGAACGCATTTTGATGGAAGGTCAAGCCGGATGTTCCGGTCATGTGGAAGCCCGTGATCTGACAGAATATAAAGTGTCTTTGATCGAGGAAAATATAGAACGTATGGGACTTTGCAATGTAACCGCGGTTTGTCAGGATGCGTCTGTGTATGATGAAAAATCAGCGGGTAAAGCGGATATTGTGATCGCCGATCTGCCTTGTTCCGGTCTGGGAGTGCTTGGGAAGAAAACAGATCTGAAATATAAAGCGTCGCCGGAAGGAATCGTAAGTCTCGTAAAGCTTCAGCGAAAAATCCTTTCCTGCGCGGCTTCTTATGTGAAGCCGGGAGGAGAACTTCTGTACAGTACGTGTACTGTGAACCCGAAAGAAAATATCGAAAACGTACATTGGTTTTTGAAAGAATTTCCTGAATTTTACGCAGACGATATAAGGGAAGATCTTTGCCTTGAATTGAGGGAAAGCGTGACAGAGAACGGCTGTATCCAGCTTCTTCCGGGAGTTCATAAAAGCGACGGATTTTTTATTGCGCGATTGCGGAAAAAAGAAGTCTGAAAATGCCGGAACGCCGAAAAAGGATGAAATGGCAGGACGCGCAAAAGGGTGAAATGGCAGGATACGAAAAATGAAAAAGGAAAGTATGAGAATGAAGAAAGATATTCGGGCATATGAATATGAAGAATTACAAAAAGAGCTGGAACGTCTCGGAGAAAAACCGTTTCGGGCAAAACAGATATATGAATGGCTGCATGTGAAGCTTGCAGATCGTTTCGACGAGATGACGAACCTGTCTGTGAAACTTCGGGAAAAGCTTGCGGAAGAATATGATATCTTTCCGGTACAGATGGCAGAGCGGCAGCAGTCGAAACTGGACGGAACGAACAAGTTTTTGTTCCGTCTGTATGACGGAAACATGGTGGAAAGCGTTCTTATGCGGTATAAGCACGGTAATTCGGTATGTATTTCCTCGCAGGCGGGATGCCGCATGGGATGTGTATTCTGCGCTTCGACGATCGGGGGATTAAAACGGAATCTGTCTGCATCCGAAATGCTCGGTCAGATCTACCAGATCCAGAAAATTATCGGAGAGAGGGTTTCCAACGTCGTTATCATGGGAACAGGAGAGCCGCTTGATAATTATAATAATTTTCTGAAATTCATTCACATACTGACAGATGAACACGGACTGAATATCAGTCAGCGGAATGTGACTGTTTCTACATGCGGGATCGTACCGAAAATACTGGAACTGGCAGAGGAACGTCTGCAGATCACACTGGCGCTTTCTCTTCACGGATCTACGCAGGAAAAGAGAAGGAAACTGATGCCTGTCGCAAATAAGTACGAATTAGGCGAGGTACTTTCCGCCTGCGATACTTATTTTAAAAAGACAGGACGCAGAGTGACGTTTGAGTATAGTCTTGTACATGAGGTGAACGATACGGACGAGGATGCAAAGGAGCTTTCCGAGCTTCTCGCGCCGCGTAACTGTCATCTGAACCTGATTCCGGTAAATCCGGTAAAGGAGCGTTCTTTTCAGCGTCCAAGCCGCAAAAGTGCTTTGAATTTCAAAAATAAACTTGAAAAAAGCGGAATTAATGTTACTATAAGAAGAGAAATGGGCTCGGATATCGACGGGGCGTGCGGTCAGCTTAGACGGCGCTACGAGGAAGAGACAATGAATGAGAATTAAGGAGAAGCATATGAGAACATTTTCGATAACAGATGTAGGAATGGTAAGACAAGTAAATCAGGATTATGTTTATGTGACTGACAGACCTCTCGGAATTCTTCAGAACCTCTTTGTGGTGGCAGACGGTATGGGAGGTCACCAGGCGGGAGATTATGCTTCCAAGTATACGGTTGAAGTGCTCAACAGGGAATTGGCGCTAAGCGAAGGCGAAGATATTGAAAGATGTCTTGTAGGCGCTATAAAAACGGCAAACAGGGAGATCATAAAAGAAGCTTCAAGAGACGAACATCTCAAAGGAATGGGAACGACGGTTGTTGCGGCGACGATCTCAAATCAGATGATGTATTTCGCGAATGTAGGAGACAGCCGTTTGTATTTGATCAATCAGGGCATTCAGCAGCTTACGAAAGATCATTCCCTGGTAGAAGAGATGGTAAGGCTTGGCGGGATAAAACCGGAAGAAGCAAAACATCATCCGGATAAAAATATTATTACGAGAGCGATCGGCGCGAAAGCGGATGTAGAGGTAGACTTTTACGAGCACCGTCTGAAAAGGGGAGACATCATATTGATGTGTACGGACGGTTTGAGCAATATGGTAGAAGATGAGGAACTTTTTCATATTGTTCAGGGAGGAAGAGATATCGTAGAGTCCGGTCAGGCTCTTATAGAAGCGGCAAAAGAAAACGGCGGTACAGATAATATAGGGGTTGTCCTTATAGAACCGTTTGCAGATGAGGTGAGTGTATTATGATTAAAGAGGGAGTTTGCTTAGGAAAAAGATATGAGATACTCGGACGGATCGGATCGGGTGGTATGGCGGATGTTTACAAGGGAAAGGATCGTAAATTAAACCGCTATGTCGCGATCAAAGTATTAAAAAGCGATTATCGTTCGGATCAGGTATTTATAAAGAAATTTTTGAGTGAGGCGCAGGCTGCGGCAGGACTGATGCATCCGAACGTTGTCAATGTGTATGACGTCGGTCAGGACAGAGGTCTGTACTATATGGTAATGGAGCTTGTCGAAGGGATCACTCTGAAAGATTATATAAAGAAAAAGGGAAGACTTTCGGCAAAAGAGACGATCAGTATTTCCATTCAGATGGTGACAGGGCTTCAGGCGGCACACAATCATCATATTATCCACAGAGATATTAAGCCTCAGAATATTATCATTTCAAAAGACGGAAAAGTAAAAGTGACGGATTTCGGCATTGCCCGTGCGACCACGTCTACACAGACGATCAGCACAAGCGTTATGGGATCGGTTCATTACACATCTCCGGAGCAGGCGAGGGGCGGAGTCGTAGATCAGAAGAGCGATCTTTATTCCATCGGTATTACGATGTACGAGATGATCACCGGGCACGTACCGTTCGACGGAGATTCCACGGTGTCGGTCGCGTTGAAGCATCTTCAGGAAGAGATTACGTCTCCGGCAGAAGAAGTTCCGAATATCCCGTACAGTCTTGAGTGCATTATCATGAAGTGTACACAGAAAAATCCGGGACGCCGTTATCCGGACTGTGCGTCTCTTCTTATGGATCTGAAAAGATCGCTTGTAGAGCCGGACGGCGATTTTGTTGTTTTGGGAGCGGGAACAGGAGCGGAGACAGACCGCACGATGGTTATGTCGACAGAAGAACTGGAACGGATTCAGGGCAGTCGTTATGATGATGAGTACGATGACGATGATGAGTACGATGATGACGACGATTATGACTACGACGACGATAATGATTATGATAACAGAAGGCGCAGTCAAAAAGACAGGCGGAAGAAGAATGATGTAAATCCCGATACGAAGCGGATCATGAAAATACTGATGATCGTGTCGGGAGTCGTGATCGCGCTGCTGATTCTGTTTCTTGTCGGAAATGCGGCGGGATTTTTCAAAGGAGCCGGTCTTTCTTCAAAGACAGAAAAGATGGTAACAGTACCGGATGTGCGCGGAATGACATTTGAAGACGCACAGGCAGAACTTAAGAAAAAAGATCTCGGTATTAAAAAAGCGGATAAAGAAGAAGCTTCCAATGAATACGAAAAAGGCGAGATTAAGAGCCAGAATCCGGGAAAAGGGAAGAAAGTAAAGAAAAATTCTACGGTTACGGTTGTGATCAGCAGCGGAGAAGCTGCGAAAAAAGTAACTGTGCCGAATGTTGTGAACAGATCGGAGGCGGAAGCAGAGAGAATGCTTCAGGATGCTGGTCTGAAAGTGACAAAAGGCGAGGCAGTTTATGATGATACGATCGAGATGGGAAATGTAGTCAGCTCTACTCCGGGTTCGGGAGAGCAGGTAGACGAGGGCACAAGCGTTCAGCTTATTATCAGTAAAGGAAAAGATCCCGAAAAAGATAAAGTAGAAGTGCCGTCGCTTCTGAATATGACGGCGGATCAGGCTGCCGCCGCCTTAGAAGAACTTGGACTGAAAGGAAGTCCTAAGGAAGAATATGCCGGCGGAACGGCAGGAACGGTTGTCACACAGGAAACAGAAGCGGGAACTAAAGTAAAGAAAGGCACAACAATAAAGTATACGGTAACGCTTGGATCAAAAACAGAATGGTCTACTATTCCGAGTGATGTGATCGGAATGGAGAAAAACACGGCGGTTAAAGTGCTGACTGAGGCAGGGTTTGTTCCGGTATACGGCGGTGAAGACTACAGTGATACTCCGGTCGGAACGATTTACAGTGTGACTCCGTCGGCAGGTACAAAAGTGGAAAAAGGGACACAAGTATATTATTTTGTCAGCAAAGGATCATCGTCAGGACAGACCGATCCGGAAAACGGCGGAGACAATGAATAGGCGGTACCGACAGGGAATTTATAAAATATGCAAGGTAAAATTGTAAAAGGGATTGCCGGATTCTACTACGTTCATGTAGTAGAATCCGGTGTTTATGAATGTAAAGCAAAAGGGATCTTCCGAAAAGACGGTGTGAAGCCTCTTGTAGGAGATAATGTAGAGATAGAAGTTTTAGATGAAGAAGGAAAAAAAGGGAAATATCAGGGAAATCCTTACGAGAAAGAACGAACTGATCCGTCCGGCGGTGGCGAATATCGATCAGGCGCTCGTTGTATTTGCGGTGACGAAGCCTAAACCTCATTTTAATCTTCTTGATCGTTTTCTTGTGATGATGGAGCAAAAGAGATCCCGGTAATCTTATGTTTTAACAAATCTGACATTGCAAAAGAAAGCGATATTTCCAAGATGGAAGAAATATACAGATCATGCGGGTATCCGGCTTTTTTACGAGTGCGAAAGAAGGATGGAAGATCGAAGAAGTGAAAAAGATTCTGCACGGGAAAACGACTGTTCTTGCAGGCCCGTCGGGTGTAGGGAAGTCGTCGCTTATCAATCTTCTGCAGTCGGAAGTAATGATGGAAACAGGGAGTATCAGCAGGAAGATCGACAGAGGAAAGCATACGACGAGACATTCCGAACTTTTAGTTTTGGAAGAAGATGAAAAGGTGGAAGACTGCGGCTCATATATTGTAGATACTCCGGGATTTAGTTCCCTTTATGTCAATGATTTTGAAAAAGAACAATTAAAATATTATTTCCCGGAATTCGGTCCGTATGAAGGATTGTGCCGTTTTTCGGGGTGCGATCATGTGCATGAGCCGGACTGTGCGGTGAAGCAGGCGGCAGAAGAAGGAAAGATACATGAGATCCGGTACAACGATTATGTTGCGATGTACCGTGAATTACAGGAAAAAAGGAGATATTGAAGATGGAAAATATTCTTGCCCCGTCGATTCTTTCGGCTGATTTTAAAATTCTGGGAGAACAGATCGAACAGACAGAAAAAGCAGGCGCAAAATATATACATTTTGATGTGATGGACGGAATTTTCGTACCGAGCATTTCGTTTGGCATGCCGGTATTGTCCGCGTTAAAAGGCGCGGTAAAACAGGCGCTTGACGTACATCTTATGGTGACTGAGCCGATCAGGTATGTGAAAGAGTTCGCAAAATGCGGAGCGGATATCATTACTGTTCACTTAGAGGCGTGTGAAGATGTAAAGGCGACAGTGGATGAAATAAAGGCAAGCGGAGTGAAAGCAGGCATCACGATCAAACCGGCAACTCCTGTGAAAGAATTGATCCCGTATCTGGAGCTTGCGGATATGTTTCTCATCATGAGCGTTGAGCCGGGATTCGGCGGACAGGCGTTCATTCCGGAATCGCTTGACAAGATAAAAGAACTTCGCACCCTGCTTGACGAGAGAGGTCTTAAGACGGATATCGAAGTTGACGGCGGAATTTATTGTGAAAATGTGGAAGCGGTATTGGATGCGGGAGCGAATATTATTGTTTCCGGTTCGGGAGTTTTCAAAGGCAATATTACAGAAAATACAAAGAGATTTATGGAGATATTGAAACGTCATGAGTAAGCAGACTGTGATCGTGAGCGGCGGGATGGTGGAAAAAGATTTTGCTCTCTCGATTTTAAAAAGCGAAGAAACTGAATTTGTTATCGGGGTAGACAGAGGTCTTGTGTTTTTGTATGACAACGAGATAAAACCCGATTATATCGTGGGAGATTTTGACAGCGTTCCGAGGAAGCTCGTTGAATATTACAGAGAAGAACTTGATGTGCCCGTGAGAGAATTTAATCCGGTAAAAGATGCATCAGACACAGAGATCGCTTTGCGCCTTTGCCTTGGTCTGAATCGCAAAAAGATCGTCATCCTGGGGGCAACCGGCAACCGGATCGATCACCTGTGGGCAAATGTGCAATGTTTACAAATTGCGCTGGAAGCAGGAGCGGACGCTTGCATTATGGACGCTCACAATAAGATACGGCTTCTCGATAAAACTGTTACATTGAAAAAAGAAGAGGCATTCGGACCGTACTTTTCATTGTTTCCATTAGAACAGCCTGTAGATGCGTTCAACATTACAGGGGCAAAATATCCGCTGACAAATCATTTCCTTAAGCCGAGCGACAGCCTGTGCGTAAGTAATGAATTTGTTGAAGATGAAGTGGAAATATCGTTCGTGTACGGTAAGGTGATCTTGATGGAGACGAGAGATTAGATTTCGATAAGTTTTTGAAAGATGGTTCACTTTGTGCCCCACTAATTCCCGGATGTTTTTCTCAAAGTCCCGGTATAGTAAATGAGAAAGCATATCAGGATTTTATGAGAAAAGAGAAAATTTTTTGTAAGGCGTTGAAAAAAGGTAACTTGCTGAGGCAGGTTACCTTTTAGTTATATTCTATGATACAGTTTAACAATACGTAGATATATGCTTTGCAGAAAATTCCGTAGAAATAAAAGCTTTTGTCTGATAGAATGATTATAATTATAGTATACTGAAAAAACACATTAGAATCTGTAAAGGAGATCGACTATGGGAGAAAATTATTTGGACATGGTTCCTGTTATAGTGATATTTTTTGCTCTCGGCATTTTATTATCAAGGCTGGGAGGAGTTGGAGGAATTGTTGTAAGAATTAAAAGAATGATTTGTAAGCTAATAGGACATAGAGATTGAGATGAAAAAGATGAACAAGTATATCGATCAATCTTAGGTTGTTAAGATAAAAAAAGGTTAAGTAAAATTTGAATTTGCTAAAGGAGGAATATGTATGCGTGTTTTGAAAGCAATCTTTAGTGTTTTAACGATTGTTTTCGGTTCTCTTGGACTTATAAACATAGTGTCTACTGATATAACATTGCCTCTTATGTTTGTTTTTATGGGATTAACCTTTTTGACGAGTGCAAAAGAATGTTATGATAAAGGTGCAAAGAAAGACGCTATGATATTTGCAGGTGTAGCAATTTTTGTCTATGTAGTCACTGCATATAATTTGATAAGTAGATTTATGTGAATTCAAATTTGTTGAGACGAAAAGAGCTATATCAATAGGTTTGGAGTTAAGCGGTGATTTGATGAATGATCAATTCATACAAGGAGTAATATTTGATTGGAATAGAATTGATAATGATAGTTATTTAAAAGAAATAGAAGCTTTTAATGGAGTTGAAAAACTTGATTTCAATAAATCAATTACCTTTTTTGTCGGAGAAAATGGCAGTGGTAAATCAACTTTGTTGGAGGCGATTGCTATAGCACATGGTTTTAATCCTGAGGGTGGAACAAAGAATTATGTTTTTTCTACTCATGATACGCATTCAGAATTATGTGATGCAATAAAAATTTCAAAAGGCTACCGGAAGGAAAAGTGGGGATATTTTCTTAGAGCCGAAAGTTTTTATAATGTTGCCACGCAGGAAGAAAATTATGCAGATCTGAAGCATCCCTCTGCAAAGTATCATGAAAAGTCACATGGAGAGAGCTTCCTTGCATTAGCTCAGGATAATTTACATCCAAACGGCCTGTATCTTTTTGACGAACCAGAAGCTGCATTATCACCTCAGAGACAGCTTACATTGTTAATGCAAATATACCGATTTGCGAAGGAAGGGGCACAGTTTTTTATAGTTACACATTCGCCCATTCTGTTAGGTATACCGGATGCAGATATTTATGTTTTGATAATGGAAGCATACATTTATGCGAATATGAAGAGACAGAAAGTTATCAGATAACAGAGATGTTATAAACATAGGCAGATGTTGCTGAATAGATTGCTAACAGATTAGATAATAAAGAAAGCGATAACGCTCAGTTTGTTGAGGTGAAAAGAGTTAAGCAAATCGGGGGATGAAAACATTGAATTTTACAGATGAAAAAGATTACATTATGCGAATGATAAAAGAAATGGTAAGAGTATTATTTCTTTAGCATTTGGGAAAAAGTATGTTTCTGTTGAATTAGAAAAAGAAAACAAGTATGAAGTATCTGGAAAAAATTTGAAAGATTTTCTGGATATGATTGATGTAGGACAAATCAATGAAGCTGAGAATATACTTTTAGATGGCATTGATTATTCCAACAGAGATGAGGTAATAGCTGCCGCTCTTTTTTATCAGCACCTTAGCGAAAAAGACAGTGAGTTTTTAGAGAGCAATAATTATACAAAAGAAGAAGTGTTTTCTGGGTTTGAACAATTACTCAAGCAGTCAGGATATGCTGATTTACTTTATTTGGTTAAAGGTCATGAATAATGTAGAAATAGTAATTAAAGTCGGATTTAAAAGTAAGACACAAATAAAAGTCAGTTTGATGAACCGGGAAACTGTAAGTTACAAAGGAGACCAACTATGAAAGATAAAAGCATTTTAATCAGTGTGGGAAGTATTATTTATATTGTTATGTCTGGAATTGATAGATTTGTTTATCATATACCTAATATTATTTATATACCAGTTGCAATTCTTGGTATTGCTTTAATTTTAATTGGCTTTTTCAAAGATAAATTTAAACAAGAAAATTTCGATTTATAGAACTGAAAATTAAAGATTTAGAAAAGGTG
>ENA-OQKD01000292-OQKD01000292.1-human-gut-metagenome-genome-assembly--contig:-NODE-292-length-13750-cov-3.908317_pt1 | contig 13750 bp, 15 predicted proteins | sample MGYA00242775_ERZ504792 | MGnify/ENA primary metagenome ERZ504792 (study PRJEB26092, sample SAMD00036401) | human gut metagenome | host: Homo sapiens | study: EMG produced TPA metagenomics assembly of...
GACCGTGAGGTTTATATGAAAGGTATCGATCACAGTTATTATTACGAAGGCTATTCCACATTTAAGATAAGTGATTTGTAATTAAAATATTTCTATCAATGGCAGAAGTTAATATAAAGAACTGCCGTTGCAAGTCGTTCTCTAAGTAAAATTCAAAGGAGAATCGATTGTGAAGAGAGTGGCAAGCGAAAGAAACCTATTTGCAAAGATAACCTGAGCTTGCTGCTCTAAATTATTGTTTACGGATTGAACGGAAAGATTATGAAAAAAACAGTTGACAAATTATTTTTTAGTGTTATACTTTGAAAGTCAAAATATTTAAGAATCAAATAAAATATGACGGAGAAGAAAAATGATAGGAAGAGTTTGTGGAACGGGATCGTATTTACCGATTCGGACAGTAAGCAATGATGAACTATCGCATGTCATGGAGACGTCGGATGAATGGATACGAGAACGAACCGGAATCAGATTCCGGCATGTGGCATTAGAAGAGACAACATCAGACATGGCGGCGGAGGCTGCGGCCCGGGCGTTGAAAAACGGAGAAGTAAATGCGGATGAGATCGAATTGATCTTAACTGCGACATCTTCTTCGGATGTGATTTATCCATCGGCTGCGTGTATTGTTCAAAAGAGAATCGGCGCCCAGAACGCGTTGGCATTTGATCTGAACGGAGCTTGTTCGGGATTTGTGATTGCTTTCAATACAGCGCAGGCATATATTCGCGCAGGAATCTATAAAACGATTCTTGTAGTCGGCGCAGAAAGCATGAGTCGCCTTGTGGATTGGAGTGACAGGAGCACATCTGTATTATTCGGCGACGGCGCAGGCGCGCTGATACTGAAAGCGGAAGAAGGTGATCATTATTGGCAGACAGGTCATTCTGACGGCACGAAAGATTTTGTGCTGACATTAAGATCAAAAAGTCTGTTTGAAGAACAGGATGATAATCCAAAAGATGTCTTATCAAAAAGTGATGAAGGATCGTCAGTGGAAGAACACGATGACGTAAGTAAAAATGCAGAAGATATCAGCCGGAAAAAGAAAAGTCATAAAACAGGAATTTGCATGGATGGGCAGGAAGTATTTAAATTTGCGGTCAGAAAAGTACCGGAGCTGACAGAAGAGCTTTTAGAAAAGTCGGGACTGAAAATTGCAGATATTGATTTTTTTATTTTGCATCAGGCGAATGAAAGGATTGTGAAAGCGGCGGCAAAGAAATTAAAAGTCGATATGAGCCGTTTTCCGATAAATATGGAAAATTATGCAAATACATCTGCCGCATCGATTCCGATCCTTTTGGATGAACTTGTTCAAACGGGAAGATTGAGAAAAGGTCAAAAAATATTGCTTGCCGGATTTGGCGCAGGGCTGACATGGGCTGGAAGTATTTTAGAATGGTAAATCTCTTTGAGAGATCAAACGAAAACAAATTGTGGATAAAAAATAAAGTAAAAGAGAAAAGAAAGGAAGAAATTATCATGACAGAGAGAATGAAAGAAATCGTAGCAGAGGCATTGAATGTAGAAATCGAAACTTTAAAAGAGGACACATCATTTAAAGAAGATTTGGGGGCAGATTCACTTGATCTTTTTGAATTGGTGATGGCGTTTGAGGAAGAATTCGGAGTAGAGATTCTTTCCGAAGATCTGGAAAAGATCACAACGATCAAAGATGCGGCGGCATATATGGAGGCTCACAAAGAGTAAAAAATAAAAAACCGGATATAAAAAATGAAAATAGAAACAAAGAGGCCGATAATAAAAAAGAAAAAAGTATCAGGAGAAAGTATTGTCAAAATGAAAACAGAAATAACGGAACTTTTGGGAATTGAATATCCGATCATTCAGGGCGGGATGGCATGGGTTGCAGAATATCATCTGGCAGCGGCAGTATCCGAGGCAGGCGGTCTGGGAATTATCGGAGCGGCAAGCGCTCCTCCTGAATGGGTGAGAGATCAGATACAAAAGGCAAAGAAGATGACAGATAAACCTTTCGGAGTCAACATTATGCTTATGAGTCCGTATGCAGATGAAATTGCAAAGGTAATTGTGGAAGAAAAGGTAAAAGTTGTTACAACAGGAGCCGGTTCTCCGGAAAAATATATGCAGATGTGGAAAGAAGCGGATGTAAAAGTGATTCCGGTTGTTGCGTCTGTTGCACTTGCAAAGAGAATGGAACGCTGTCATGCCGATGCGGTTGTCGCAGAAGGAACGGAAGCAGGAGGGCATATCGGAGAGGCATCAACAATGACTCTTGTACCGCAAGTTGTCGATGCGGTAAAGATTCCTGTCATTGCGGCAGGAGGAATTGCAGATGGAAGAGGGATTGCGGCTGCATTTATGCTCGGAGCAAAAGGAGTTCAGATGGGAACGGCATTTATCGTAACAGAGGAATGTCAGGTTCATGAGAATTATAAAAATGAAATTATAAGGGCAAGAGATATCGATTCAAAAGTTACCGGAAGATCATGCGGACATCCGGTGCGGACGCTTAGAAATCAGATGACGAAACTGTATCTGCAAAAAGAAAAAGAGGGCGCGTCTTTTGAAGAGCTGGAAGCATTGACACTTGGCGGTTTAAAAAAAGCAGTCGTTGAAGGTGACGTAAAAAACGGAAGCCTGATGGCAGGACAGTCGGCAGGACTTGTCACAGAGAAGATGACATGTGAAATGCTGATCCGAAAGTTAGTAAAAGGAACAGAAAAACAAATCAGAGGAAGTGTATTTTATGAGTAAGACTGCATTTATTTTTCCGGGTCAGGGCGTACAGACAGCCGGAATGGGAAAAGATTTCTATGAGAACAGCAGGACGGCAAAAGACATATTTGATATGGCGTCTGAATTATTGTCGCTTGATATGCGGAAGTTGTGTTTTGAGAAAAAATGATCTTCTTGATAAGACAGAATATACACAGGCGGCTTTGGTAACTGTCAGTATGGCAGCAGAGCATGTATTAAGAGAATGGGGGATGACTGCGGACGTTACAGCGGGATTGAGCTTAGGCGAATATTGCGCGGCAGCATCGGCAGGAGCATTTTCTACAGAAGACGCAGTTCTGATGGTGAGAAAACGCGGGATTTTTATGGAAGAAGCCGTTCCCGCAAACAAAGGGGCGATGGCGGCTGTAATCGGACTTACAGGCGCTCGGACAGAAGAAGTATTGGAAAAGATTCCGAATGTATGGATCGCAAATTATAACTGTCCCGGTCAGTTGGTGATCACAGGAGAAAAAAGCGCAGTGGAAACAGCGGGAAGTAGCCTGAAAGAAGCAGGAGCAAAGAGAGTTATTTTATTGAATGTGAGCGGTCCGTTTCATTCTCCGATGATGGAAACTGCAGGACAACAGCTTGCGCGTGTTTTGGAGAATGTCAGGCTGAATCAACCGGTCATTCCTTATGTATCGAATGTGACTGCGGATTTTGTGGGAGAAACAGGAGAGATTAAGGATCTTTTGATACGGCAGGTATCATCTCCTGTGAGATGGCAGCAAAGTGTGGAAAAACTGATCGCCGCAGGGGTAGATACATTTGTGGAGATCGGACCGGGAAAGACATTGTCTGGATTTATACGGCGGATTGACAGAAATGTAAAATGTTTCAATGTCGGTACATGGGAAGAAGCAGAAAAAGCGGCAGAACAGTTATGTTAAAGCGACAGAAAGTGGAAGGAAAATGATGTTAAAAGGGAAAATTGCAGTTGTAACCGGGGCATCCCGGGGGATCGGCAGAGCGATCGCGGTGAAACTTGCGGCAGAAGGCGCAGTCGTGATCATTAATTATAACAGGTCGAAAGACGAAGCTGAAAAAGTAAAAGAGCAGATTGAAGCGTCGGGAGGACAGGTAAAACTGATTCAGTGTAACGTAGCTTCTTTTGAATCATGCGAAAAGATGTTTGAAGAGGTTATGAAAGAGTTTGGAAGAATTGATATTCTTGTCAACAATGCGGGAATTACAAAAGACGGTTTGCTTATGAAGATGTCGGAAGATGATTTTGATGCGGTCGTAGATACAAACTTAAAGGGGGCGTTTCACTGTATACGCTTTGTTTCAAGAGCAATGATACGTCAAAGAAGCGGAAGGATCATTAATATCTCTTCGGTGTCCGGGGTACTTGGAAATGCAGGTCAGGCAAATTATGCCGCATCTAAGGCAGGGGTGATCGGTCTGACAAAATCAGCGGCGAGAGAACTTGCAGGAAGGAAAATTACAGTAAATGCAGTCGCGCCCGGATTTATCCGGACGGAAATGACAGCGGTTCTTTCGGAAAAAGTGAAAGAAAAGGCAGTTCTGCAAATTCCGATGGAGCGATTCGGAGAGGCGGAAGATGTGGCGCAGGCTGTTGCGTTTCTTGCATCAGAGCAGGCCGGATACATTACCGGGCAGGTGCTTTGCGTAGACGGAGGCATGGCGATGTAATTATAATCGCTCCGCTTGAAAAGGAGGAAGTATGAAGAGAAGAGTTGTTGTAACCGGTCTTGGAGCTGTTACTCCGATCGGAAATACAGTGGATGTTTTTTGGGATGAGATTAAAAAAGGAACTGTCGGAATCGGACCGATCACTCAATTTGACGTTTCTGATTATAAAGTGAAGATCGCAGCGCAGGTAAAAGGATTTGATGCAAGAGAACGGCTTGATTTTAAATCTGCAAAACGAATGGAATTGTTTACACAATACGCGGCGGCAGCAGCGAAAGAGGCGTTTGAAGATGCCGGAATCGACATGGAAAAGGAAGATCCTTACAGGGCAGGCGTGATCGTCGGATCCGGTGTGGGAAGCTTAAAATGTGTGGAAGATAATTATGAGACGATCCTAAAGAAAGGGCCGAACAGAGTTCATCCGCTGATGGTTCCGCTGATGATTTCAAATATGGCGGCGGGAAATATTTCGATCCGGCTTGGACTTCGGGGAAAATGCACAAATGTCGCGACGGCATGCGCCTCCGGTTCACATTGTATCGGAGATGCTTTTCGGGCAATCCAGTATGGTGATGCAGATATCATGGTTGCAGGAGGAGCGGAGAGCGCGATCTCTCCGACAGGTCTGGCAGGATTCACGGCGCTTACGGCGCTTTCTACATCAGAAGATCCGACTTGTGCATCAAGACCGTTTGACAAAGACAGAGATGGATTTGTCTTGGGAGAAGGAGCAGGCATTATTGTTTTGGAAGAACTGGAACATGCGAAGGCAAGGGGCGCAAAAATATACGCAGAGCTTGCAGGGTACGGAGCAACGGCGGACGCATGGCACATCACATCACCGGCAGAAGACGGAGAGGGCGCCGCAATGGCGATGAAGCTTGCAATGCGGGAAGCAGGCGTACGGGCAGAGCAGATCGACTATATTAATGCACATGGAACAAGCACGCATCACAACGATCTGTTTGAGACAAGAGCAATACGCAGCGCACTTGGAAGCGCGGCAGATCAGGTTGTCGTTAACTCAACGAAATCGATGATCGGTCATCTTCTCGGAGCGGCAGGCGGAGTTGAGTTTATCGTATGTGTAAAAAGCATTCAGGACGGATACATTCATCAGACAATGGGAACAAAAAATGTCGATCCCGAATGTGATCTAAATTATGCGGTAGGCTCACCGGTCAAGAAGGATGTAAACTATGTATTGACAAACTCACTGGGATTCGGAGGTCATAACGCTTCTCTTCTCGTGAAAAAATATGAAGATTAAGGCGGGGTGCAAAAATGAAGACAGAACAGATCCTTCAGTTGGTAGAAGCTGTGTCGGGATTCGGATTGGACGAATTTGAATACGAAGAAGACGGAGTAAAGCTGAAGTTGAAAAAAGGCGGAAACGTCTGCACATTAGTATCGGCAGAAACGGCAGGAAGAACAAAGACAGAAGCGGAGATTGCAAGAACAGAAGAAAATGCGGAAGTCTTATTAGAAGGCAAAATAGTGAAAGCTCCGCTTGTCGGAATTTTCTATGCGTCGCCGGAAGAAGGAGGAACTCCTTTCGTGCAGGCAGGAGACAAAGTAGAAAAGGGAACGGTTCTCGGGATCGTGGAAGCGATGAAGCTTATGAATGAGATCGAAAGTGATTTTGAGGGAACGATAGAAGAGGTTCTTGTCGAAAACGGAGCGGCGGTAGAATACGGACAGCCTCTTTTTGTCATCAAATAAAGAACGATACAAAAACGGCATAGTAAAAATATCAGGGAGGCAGAGTATGGAGATGGAAAGAGAGACAAAGGAAAGCTTAAATATAGAACAGATCCAGCAGATCATCCCGCACAGGCATCCGTTTTGCCTGATCGACAGGATCGAAGATTATGAACCGGGGGAATTTGCCATAGGCTATAAAGCGGTAACATATACGGAAGAATTTTTTAAAGGCCATTTCCCGAATAAACCGGTTATGCCGGGGGTACTTATTGTAGAAGCGCTTGCACAAACAGGAGCAGTGGCGATTTTAAGTACGCCGGAAAATAAAGGAAAGATTGCATTTTTCGGAGGTGTGCAGAACTGCAGATTTAAAGGAATGGTATTTCCTGGCGACGTGTTGAGATTAGAGACAAAGATTATTCGTCAAAAAGGTCCGGTAGGAATCGGAAAAGCGGTTGCAAGTGTGGACGGTAAAGTAGTAGTAAGCGCAGAATTGACGTTTATGGCAGGAGAATAGATTTATGATCGAAAAAATATTGATCGCAAACCGTGGCGAGATTGCGGTTCGGATTATTCGGGCATGCAGAGAAATGGGAATTGAAACTGTGGCAGTCTATTCGGAGGCTGACAAGGAGGCTCTTCATACCCAGCTTGCGGATGAAGCAGTCTGTATCGGTCCGGCGCAGGCATCGGAAAGTTATCTGAATATGCAGAATTTGATCAGCGCAGCGCTCGTTTCGGGAGCAGATGCGATTCATCCCGGATTCGGATTTTTATCGGAAAATGCAAAATTTGCAGAACTTTGCGAACAGTGCGAGATTACCTTTATCGGTCCTGATTCTAAAGTGATCGGTAAGATGGGAAATAAAACAGAAGCAAGAGCAACAATGATCGCGGCAGGGATTCCGGTTATCCGGGGGACAAACGGAGCGGTTTTAGATCTGGAAGAAGGGAAAAAAGAAGCGGCGCGCATCGGATATCCTGTGATCATTAAAGCCGCCTTGGGAGGCGGAGGAAAAGGGATGCGGACAGCGCAAAGTGAAGAAGAGTTTGAAAGTTGTTTTGTGACGGCGCGCAAAGAGGCGGAAAAGGCATTCGGAGACGGAACAATGTATATCGAGCATTTTGTGGAGCATCCTCGTCATATTGAATTTCAAATCATTGCAGATTCATATGGAAATATAGTTCATCTCGGAGAACGGGATTGTTCGATACAGAGAAATCATCAGAAGATGATCGAAGAGTGTCCATGCGCCGCGTTGTCAGATGAACTTCGTAAAAAAATGGGCGAAACGGCGGTAAAGGCCGCAAGGGCCGCAGGCTATACAAACGCCGGAACAGTAGAGTTTCTGTTGGAAAAAGACGGTACATTTTATTTTATGGAAATGAACACAAGGATACAGGTGGAACATCCGGTAACGGAGTGCGTAACCGGGATCGATCTGATCAAAGAGCAGATACGGATCGCAAACGGCGGGGAACTTACTTTCAGGCAGGAAGATATCAGGATGACAGGTCATGCGATCGAATGTCGGATCAATGCGGAGATACCGGAGCGCAATTTTACGCCGTCAGCCGGAAGAATCACAGATCTGCATCTTCCGGGAGGAAACGGGATCCGTGTAGATACGGCTGTTTACAGCGGATGCGAGGTGCTGCCTTATTATGATTCCATGTTGGCGAAACTGATCGTTCACGGGAAAGACCGTCGAGAGGCGGTAGATAAGATGAGGAGCGCTCTGGGAGAAATTATTATAGAAGGAATCGGAACGAATGTCGATTACCAGTATGAGATTTCGGAAAACGAGGATTTTATATCAGGAAAGACAGATGTGGATTTTATTCGGAGGCTGAGTAGTGAAACTGCATAATATGTTTAAAAAGACCGTAGGGAAAGAACATGGAACATCGAAAAATACAAAAGTAAGAAATGTTCCCGAAGGATTGCTGAAAAAGTGCAATAAGTGCGGCGCGGCTATTTTGGCAGAGGATGCCGTAAATAACAATTATATTTGTCCGAAGTGTCACGGATATTTCAGGATGCATGCAGGACGGCGGATCGAGATGATCGCAGATCCCGGAACTTTTGAAGAATGGGATGCAAAGATGAAGTTTGAAAATCCTCTGGAATTTAGCGGTTATGAGGAAAAAGTACGAAGATTAAGGGAACAGACCGGACTTGACGAAGCGGTCGTTACAGGGAAAGTTATGGTCGCGGGCCATCCGGCGGTGATCGGAGTATGTGACGGACGTTTTATGATGGCGAGCATGGGCGAAGTGGTCGGTGAGAAGATCACAAGAGCGATAGAACGGGCTACGAAAGAAAATCTTCCGGTTATTTTGTTCGCATGTTCTGGAGGCGCAAGGATGCAGGAAGGGATCGTTTCTCTTATGCAGATGGCGAAAACGGCGGCTGCGCTGAAACGGCACAGTGAAAAAGGGCTTCTGTATGTGAGCGTTTTAACAGACCCGACGACAGGAGGAGTAACGGCAAGCTTTGCCATGCTTGGAGATATTATTCTGGCAGAGCCGAATGCGCTGATCGGGTTTGCAGGACCGAGGGTGATCGAGCAGACGATCGGAAAGAAGCTGCCGAAAGGATTTCAGAGGTCGGAGTTTTTGCTCGAACATGGATTTGTAGATCGGATCGTAGAGCGGTCGGAAATGAAAAGCGTTCTTGCGCGTATTTTGCATATGCATGACCGTACAAAAGAAAAAACAGAAGAAAGTACCGGGGAAACCGAAAAGATTGAAAGCACTACACAAGAAGATACTATGCCAAAACAGGTGCGGTCAAAAGGCGGAATAAGCGCGTGGGAAAGAGTTCTTCTTTCAAGAAAAACAGACCGTCCGGTCGGAACAGACTATGTGAATATGCTGTTTTCTGATTTTATGGAATTTCATGGCGACAGGCTTTTTAGAGACGATCCTGCAGTGGCAGGAGGAATTGCAATGTTCGGGAACATTCCGGTCACGGTGATCGCTCAGGTGAAGGGAAAGACGACGAAAGAAAATGTGACACGCAATTTTGCGATGATGTCTCCGGAAGGATATCGGAAAACATTACGATTGATCCGGCAGGCAGAAAAGTTCGGACGTCCGGTGATCTGTATCGTAGATACTCCGGGAGCATTTTGCGGACAGGAAGCAGAAGAGCACGGACAGGGAGAAGCGATCGCTTCAAACTTATATGAACTGTCCTCGATAAAAGTTCCGATCGTTTCGGTACTGATCGGGGAAGGCGGAAGCGGAGGAGCACTGGCTCTGGCTGTGGCAGATGAAGTGTGGATTCTGGAAAACTCTGTCTATTCGGTTCTTTCTCCGGAAGGATTTGCAAGTATACTCTGGAAAGACAGCAAGCGTGCGTCAGAAGCGGCGGAAGTGATGAAACTGACGGCGGATGATCTGAAATGCTTAGGGATAGTGGAACAGGTGATCAGAGAACCGAAGTCGTATACGTCACAGACAATGGCTGGGGTATGTGAAGAATTAAAAAACATGCTCAGCGTTTTTTTGAAAAAATACGGATCTATGGATGAAAGACAACTGCTGAATCATCGATATGACAGATTTCGTAAAATGTAAAAAGTGCTTCTTTTCCGAACAAAGTGTGTGCTATAATATAGGTTACGAAAATGCAGGCGCAAGAAGCGTCGGTTATGGAACACAATATATGGAAAAGGAGGAGGTCCGATGGATGCATACAGAACAATTAATGATACGCTTGTAAATCTGTTTAATGAAATATGGGAATTAGAAAAAGAAGCGATCATAACCGAAGAATTTAAAGATATTACAAATAATGATATGCATATCATAGAAGCAATCGGATTATCCGGTGAAAATACAATGTCATCCGTAGCTAAAAAGCTGAAGATCACGGCGGGGTCTCTCACAACTGCGGTCAATGCGCTTGTCAGAAAGGCATATGTGAAGAGGGAAAGAAGTGAAGAGGACAGACGGGTCGTATATATAGCGCTTACGGAAAAAGGAGAGAAAGCTTTTTATCATCACGAGCAGTTCCATCGTCAGATGACCAACGCCGTGATAGAAAAGCTGGATGACGAAGAAATTGACGCACTTGTAAAAATGCTTAAAGATATTTCTGCATTTTTCAGAAGTTATCAGTCATAACACAGGAAAACGGAAATCTGATAAGGCGGGATTTGTGGTATGGATGAATTTATTTTATTTTGGAATTGATCGGAACAGTAGCGTTTGCTTCTTCGGGAGCAATGATCGCCATAGAAAAAAAGATGGATATTTTCGGGGTAAATGTGCTCGGGGCGACAACTGCGGTAGGTGGCGGGATCATGCGGGATATCATACTCGGATTGACGCCGCCGGGGGCGTTTTCGCATCCGGTCTATGTTCTTGTGGCGGCGCTGACATCGACGATTCTTTTTGTGATCGCATATGCGAAACCGACGGCTTTTGAGTCTCGGGTAAAGACAGATTATTATGATAAGCTGATGTTCTGGTGCGATACGGCAGGACTTGGAATATTTACAGTAGTGGGGATACAGGCGGCGGTGCGGGCCGTCGGCGGGGAAAATGTGTTTTTCTTTGTATTTATCGGAACGCTTACAGGAGTAGGAGGAGGGGTGCTTCGTGATATTATGGCAGGCGAGACTCCGTATATTCTTGTAAAGCATATTTACGCATGCGCTGCGATTGCGGGAGGAATCGTCTGTGTAGTCGGAAGAACGGCATTCGGAGAAGCTTACGGTACGATATTAGGACTGGCGGCAACGGTGCTGCTCCGTTTTTTGGCAGCTCATTTCAGGTGGAATCTGATGCGTGTATCATAAGGTTTTTCATCTCGGAAAATAGCCGGATGATAAGAAAATTACAGTGAAGGCGGACTGAAATTACAGCAAGAATGATAAAAATTTGACGTTTTCTGAAAAATGAGGTACAATCCCCTATGAAACTTTTTGATTTGGGTTGAATAAGTGATACTGAACAGGATTAGAGAGCGGTATCGGAAATACTTGGTTGTATTATTTTAGGAGGGAACAAGTATGGCAGTAAAGAAAACAACTTCGACATCAAGGGCAGCGGCTAAAATAGCAAATGCGATCAAAGCGGAGCCTGCAAAGGCGGCTAAAACAGCGGCGAAAGCAGTAAAGGAAGAAGAGAAAACAGCTGTGAAGGCAGAGGAAAAGGCAGAAGTGAAAGCTTCTGAAAAAGCTCCTGTAAAAGCAGAGCCGGAAAAGAAAGAAGCAGCGAAAGCGATTGAGACAAAGAAAGACACAACGAAAAAGCTTGAGACAAAAGCGGCAGTTTTGGTAGATACACCGGAGACAGAAGAGAAGGCAGCTGTAAAAAAATCAGTAAAAGCTCCGGCAAAGGCAGAGAAAAAAGCGCCGGTGAAAAAGGCGGCATCTAAGAAAGCGGAACTGAAAACAGAGATGTTTCTTCAGTTTGCGGGAAAAGAATATACAGACAAAGAGATTTTTGACAAAATAAAATATGTTTGGTCAAAAGTTTTGAAAAATAAAGTCGGCGATATGAAAGATGTTAAGATCTATCTGAAGCCGGAAGAGTCAGCAGCTTATTATGTAATTAACGGCGATACGACAGGTAAAGTCGATCTGTAAAAGTCTGCTATCCTCTCTGTAGCGGGATTGCCCCGGCAGGGAGGTTTTTTATTTATATGAGGAGAAAGGAAGGCGTATGGCATGAGCGAAAATACGAAAAGTAAGATGACGGAGAAGAAAGAACAAAGGAAACGGCTTGAACAGCAGATCCGTTTTATTATTGAAGCGGACAAAGTGAAAAGCGTTTTTCGGCAGACATATCTTGCCGACGGAAGCCGGAAAGAAAACGATGCGGAACATTCATGGCATCTGGCATTGTCTGCGATACTTTTGAAAGAGCATATGGACGCGCCTGTTGATCTGATGAAAGTGATCGTCATGGTACTGATCCATGATCTTGTCGAGATAGATGCGGGTGATACTTATGCATACGATTCCGAGGGCACCAAGTCAAAAAGAGAGAGGGAGTTAAAAAGCGGCAGAGCGTATTTTCGGTATTCTTCCAAAAGATCAGGGAACATATTTCAGAAGTTTGTGGGATGAATTTGAAGAATATAGTACAGAGGATGCAAAATTCGCTCATTTGCTCGATAATTTCCAGCCGCTTTTATTAAATGACGCATCAGACGGGAAAAGCTGGGCAGAGCATGGAGTGCATAAGGCTCAGGTGTGTAAGCGAAATGAGCGGATTGCGGATACGTCGGATATCGTATGGGAAAAAATGCTTGAAATTATGGATAAACATGTTGAGAAAGGAAATTTGAAAAATGTATGAGCGGGAAACAGAGCGGCTGCAAAAGATGATTGAAGAAAGTGAAAGTATCGTTTTCTTCGGCGGAGCGGGAGTTTCGACAGAAAGCGGAATACCGGATTTTAGAAGTGCGGATGGGATTTATCATCAGAAGTATCGTTTTTCACCTGAACAGGTTGTAAGTCATACGTTTTTTATGAGGTATCCTGAAGCATTTTATGAATTTTATAAAGAAAAAATGATGATTCTTGATGCAAAGCCGAATGCGGCTCACCTGAAATTGGCAGAACTGGAACGGGCGGGAAAACTTACGGCTGTCGTTACGCAGAATATAGACGGTCTGCATCAGTTGGCAGGAAGTAAGCGAGTGTATGAACTGCATGGCAGCATTCACAGAAATTATTGTATGAACTGCGGGAAATTTTATGATGCACAATATGTCAAAAAAAGCGAAGGTGTTCCGAAATGCTCCTGCGGGGGCGTCGTGAAACCAGATGTTGTCCTTTATGAAGAAGGTCTTGATGAGGAGACGATCCGGGGCGCTGTGGAGGCGATCGCGTCTGCAGATATGCTGCTTATCGGAGGCACGTCTCTCGTAGTTTATCCGGCAGCAGGATTTATCGATTATTTCAGAGGAAGCCGTCTTGCGGTGATCAATAAATCAGAAACGGCAAAAAATATCCGATCAGAACTGACGATTTCAGCTCCGATCGGAGAAATATTAAGCCGGATAAAAGTGTGATCAGTCAGATTCCCATCGTCCGGATGCGCCGCATGGGAGGACAAGTCCCGAATCAGTGACAGGAAGTCCGATTTCCTGCGACTCTACATGGCCGTTCCATGGCTTTAGTTCTGTCGAGATCATATACGTAAGTACAGCGGGTGCAAGCCCTGTCGTATAGGAATTGACAAGGAAAAAAAGGGCGTCTTTAGACAAGATCTTTGTGCAAAGTTTGATGAGCGGGTGGATCATATCTTCGATCTTCCATATTTCGCCTTTCGGACCGCGGCCATAAGACGGAGGATCCATGATGATCGCGTCATAAGTATTGCCGCGGCGGATCTCCCGTTCGACAAATTTTACACAATCATCGACAAGCCAGCGGATCGGAGCGTCTTTCAGCCCGGAAGACACTGCGTTTTCTTTCGCCCAGCCGACCATGCCTTTTGAGGCGTCCACATGGGTGACATGCGCTCCGGCGGCCGCTGCCGCAAGAGTTGCGCCGCCTGTATAGGCAAAAAGATTCAAAACTTTTACCGGGCGTCCCGCGTTTCGGATCTTTTCCGAAAACCAATCCCAGTTTGTCGCCTGTTCGGGAAAGAGTCCGGT
>ENA-OQKD01000293-OQKD01000293.1-human-gut-metagenome-genome-assembly--contig:-NODE-293-length-13713-cov-2.878331_pt1 | contig 13713 bp, 16 predicted proteins | sample MGYA00242775_ERZ504792 | MGnify/ENA primary metagenome ERZ504792 (study PRJEB26092, sample SAMD00036401) | human gut metagenome | host: Homo sapiens | study: EMG produced TPA metagenomics assembly of...
AACGGCAGATTATATAATTGATATTGGACCGGAAGGCGGTGACAGAGGAGGAACTGTGGTAGCCCAGGGAACCCCTGAAGAAATTGTACAGTCACCAGTCTCCTATACTGGAAAATATGTAAAAAAATATCTGGAAGATTAAGCAGGGCTTTTCTTTTGACCGGAAGTTGTATATAATAGAATAATTATCTGAGTAAAAAGTGTCTAACCGAATTAAGTAGCCATTCGGTATAGAGCAGTGAAGTGAAGTGGATGTTTTTGTCCGCTTGATTGATAAAGAACATAAGAACAGAAAGGGGATTTCCATGCCTGCAAGTGATATTGGAATTGACCTGGGAACCAGGAACAGTCTGGCTTATTCTACAGGAAAAGGCCTGGTGTTAAATGAGCCTTCAATTGTAGTTTATGATAAGAATACAGAGAAAATCCGTGCTATCGGTGAAGAAGCACGTATGATGGAGGGACGTATTACCTCAGATATGGAGGTTATTCGGCCAATACGCCAGGGAGTGATCGTTGATTATACAGTTACAGAGAAGATGCTGAAATATTTTATATCCAGAGCAATAGGCAGGAGGGCTTTCCGCAAGCCAAGGATCAGTATCTGTGTTCCAAGCGGAATCACGGAGATAGAGAGAAAGGCGGTAGAGGAAGCAACTTACCAGGCCGGAGCAAGAGATGTTTATATGGTGGAGGAACCCATAGCGGCAGCAATTGGAGCCGGTGTGGATGTAACGAAACCGTTTGGAAATCTTATCGTAGATATCGGAGCCGGGACTTCCGATGTTGCGGTAATTTCCCTGGCAGGGGTAGTAGTTTCTGCATCTGTGAAGGTTGCCGGAGATACATTCAATCAGGCAATTCTGAATTATGTGAGAAAGAATCATGGTCTGTTTATCGGAGAAGATATGGCAGAAAAGATCAAGATTCAGATCGGAACTGCCTGCGAAGAACCAAATCCAAGGACTATGGAAGTAAAAGGACGGAATGTAATCACAGGTCTGTCGAAAACTGTGACACTTACTTCGGAGGAGATCCGCGTGGCGCTGAAAGATGCAACAAGTCAGATCGTGGAGACAGTACATGGAGTTCTGGAGAAAACTCCGCCGGAACTGGCTGCGGATATTGTAGACAGAGGAATCGTACTTACAGGCGGCGGTGCACTTCTTCATGGTATGGATACACTTATTGAGCAGAGAACAGGTGTGAGCACACTGACTGTGCAGGATGCTATGAGTGTGGTGGCCGTAGGAACTGGCAAATATGCAGAAGTAATAGCACGATTTGACGGATAAAGCAGGAGGTACTGCATACGCAGTGCCTTTTTGTGTTGTTAAGAAAACCAGGAGGAATACATGAGCGAGACTGTTACAGGATACATAGACCATGTTATTTTCAGAAATGAAGATAATGGATATACAGTTATGGTATTAAAGGTATTAAAGGATACAAAGGAAGAGGAAGAATTGACCTGCGTTGGAAGTTTTCCGTCTATTACACAGGGGGCGTCTATTGAGGCAACAGGTGTATATACCCATCATCCGGTATATGGGAAGCAGTTTCAGATCAGCTCTTTTGTGGAAAAGATGCCGGAAGATACCTATGCCATGGAACGATATCTGGGATCCGGTGCCATTAAAGGAATCGGTGCTGCTCTGGCTGCCAGAATCGTGCGCAGATTCGGAGATGATACTTTGCGGATTGTGGAGGAGGAACCGGAACGTCTTGCAGAGGTCAAGGGAATCAGTGAAAAAAAGGCAAGAGAGATCGCTGCGCAGGTGACTGAGAAGACGGATATGCGGCGTGCAATGATTTTTCTGCAGAAATATGGTATTTCACTGAATCTTGGAGCGAAGATCTATCAGAAATATAGGGAATCTGTTTATACGATCCTGCAGGAAAATCCGTACAGACTTGCAGAGGACATCTCCGGTGTAGGTTTTAAGATTGCGGATGAAATTGCAGCCAGGATAGGAATTCACGCAGATTCCGATTACAGAATTCGAAGCGGTATGTTGTATACTCTCCTGCAGGCTTCGGGGGAAGGACATACATATCTCCCGAAAGAGCAGTTATTTACAAGATGTGCCAGACTTCTGGGGGTGGATGAATCCTATATGGAGAAACACCTTATGGATATGGTCATTGACAGGAAGCTGGTGCTGAAGGAGAAAAACGGAGAGACCATTGTTTATCCGGCACAGTATTATTATCTGGAACTGAATACTGCCCGTATGCTTAATGAACTGAATATTTTGTGCCCCGAGGATGAACAGCTTGTCCAGCGCAGAATCGCCATGATTGAGAAAGAAACAGGAACGATTCTGGATGAAATGCAGAAGAAAGCAGTGACTGAGGCTGCCAGTCATGGTTTGTTTATCCTGACAGGTGGACCGGGTACAGGTAAGACAACTACCATTAATGCTATTATACGTTTTTTTGAAGGTGAGGGCGCAGAACTTCGCCTGGCTGCACCTACCGGACGTGCAGCAAAGAGAATGACAGAAACAACAGGATATGAAGCACAGACTATCCATCGGCTTCTTGAACTGAACGGAATGCCTGAGGAGGAGAGAGACGGACACTCTGCAAAATTTGAGAGAAATGCGCAGAATCCGCTGGAGACAGACGTGATCATTATTGATGAGATGTCCATGGTAGACATTCATCTGATGCATTCTCTTCTTCTGGCTGTTACAGCCGGGACCAGACTGATTCTGGTAGGCGATGAGAATCAGCTGCCAAGTGTGGGACCTGGAAATGTCCTGAGAGATATTATTCACAGTGGCTGTTTCCCTGTAGTAGAGCTGACAAAGATTTTCCGTCAGGCTTCTGAGAGCGATATTGTTGTGAATGCACATAAAATCAACAGAGGTGAGCAGGTACAGATTAATAACAAGAGTCGTGATTTCTTTTTTCTGAAAAGATATGATGCGGATATCATTATCAGAGTGGTGATTGCGCTGATCCAGGAGAAACTGCCCCGTTATGTGGATGCGAAACCTTTTGAGATACAGGTGTTGACCCCTATGAGAAAAGGGCTTCTGGGAGTGGAACGTCTTAACCAGATCCTTCAGAGATACCTGAATCCGCCTGAAAGCGGAAAACCGGAAAAAGCGATTGGAGACCGTTTGTTCCGTACGGGAGATAAGGTCATGCAGATCAGGAACAATTATCAAATGGAATGGGAAATTCGCGGAAGATATGGGATTGTGATCGAGAAGGGAGTCGGTGTATTTAACGGAGATACCGGAATCCTTAAAGAAATTAATGAGTTTGCTGAGACTGCAGAGGTGGAATTTGAAGATGGACGCTTCGCCATTTATCGTTTAAGCAGCTGGAGGAACTGGAACTGGCCTATGCTATTACGATTCATAAATCTCAGGGATCTGAGTATCCGGCAGTGATACTTCCGCTGCTGACAGGTCCGCATATGCTCCTGAACAGAAATTTACTTTATACAGCAGTTACAAGAGCGAGAAAGTGTGTAACTGTTGTGGGAAATGAGGAAACTTTTGCAGAGATGATCCGCAACGAGAAACAGCAGAAACGCTACAGTGCTCTGGATGAACGTATTATTGAACTGAATGATGCTATGGAGAACAGCGGGGCTGATCACGACGAATGACAATACAGATATATAAGGACTGAACTACCGGAGATAAAAAGAAGATAAGAAATACAGAGGATGGCAGAACAGAGCGTAGAATAATGAAAGGTGAGCAGAAATGAAACGTTTTCTGGAAAAGATGTCTGATATTTTTTATCCAAGACGTTGTCCGGTCTGTCAGAAAATTCTGAAAGATCAGAAAAGAATGATCTGTCCTCAATGTGAGACAATGCTTCATCCTATAGGGCATCCCAGATGCTTTAAATGCGGAAAACCTGTAGAAAAAGGTGAGTACTGCAGGGATTGTCAGAAACGGAAGCATATGTTTGAACAGGGGCGAGGTATTTTTGTTTATGACAGCAGTATGAGAAGATCTGTTACCCGTTATAAATATTATGGTTGCAGAGAATATGGAGATTTTTATGCAAAGGCAATGTACAGATATGCAAAGATGGAATTGCGGGAATGGAAGCCAGACCTGATCGTACCGGTGCCCGTGCACAGATCTAAAGAACGTATGAGAGGGTTTAATCAGGCTGCATATCTGGCAGAGCGCATCAGTCGATATACTGGTATCCCTGCTGATATGGGACTTGTACAGAAGAATATAAAAACGAAATCCCAGAAGAAACTGAATGCTCTGCAGAGAAGAAAGAATCTGGAGAAGGCATTTTGTGTGACAGGAGATGTCAGAGGGAAGGATATTCTGGTAATAGATGATGTTTATACAACCGGAAGCACCATAGATGCCATGGCTTCCTGCCTCAAGAAAAAGGGCGGAAAATGTTTATTTCTTACAGTCTAGCATAGGAAGGACAATGAGAAAAAACACTTTTCATAAATAATGATATATGTTACAATTAATCTGTATAATTATAGATAAAAGGGAAAACGAAAGCATGCAGTAAGGAGTTATTTATGTTAAATGAAGAGAAGATAAAAATCATGAACAAACTTGCCATGTATGAACAGGGTGAAGGAAAGAAATATCTTCCGGTCAGCAAGTATTACAGAAGTGATTATATCGGACTTGCCATGATCAAGAATTTCTTCCTTGTCACGATCGGCTATTGCCTTGTATTGGCCGGAATAGCAGCATATTTTGGTGAATATCTGATAGATAATATTCATAAGATGAACCTTGTTTCGCTGGGAGTGGAAGCGATTTTGGGTTATGTGGCAGTTCTGGTATTATTTTCCGTTCTGACGTATATTCAATATACTGTGAAATACCGGAAGGCAAAGAAGAGTGTCAAGAACTATTACGAAGAACTTACACAGTTAAATAAAATATACAGCCGTGAAGAGAAAAAATCCTCAGTCAGAGGAGTTTCAGGAGGATATAGAAAATGACAGCATTACTTGAATTAAAACAGAAAATTAAGAACTTATACAGTCAGTATGAGGTTTATATCCTGCCTGTTTTACGATTTATACTGGCGTTAGTTTACTTTGAATGGATTAATGCAAATATGGGATATATGACACAGCTTAATAATATATTTATTGTGCTGATCCTTGCTTTGATCTGTTCTATTTTACCGTCAAGTGTAATGATTTTTGTTGGATTTGTATTGATGATCGCGCACAGCTATGCAGTGGGAATAGAAGTTGCCGGATTTATGCTGGTGCTGATTCTGTTTATGACGATCTTATTCCTGAGATTCAGTGCAGGTAATAACCTTGTTCTGGTATTTACTCCGCTTTCTTTTGGATTTAGTGTTCCGACACTTCTTCCTATCGGAAGTGGGCTTTTGTGTAATGCATCTTCTGCACTTCCGGCAGGATGTGGTGTAATGGTTTATTATTTTATCCGTTTCATTCGTGTACAGAGTAAATATCTGGAGAATACAGATGTTGCGATGGCTGATAAGCTGAAACATCTGGCTGATGGAATTGTTCAGAACTGGGGAATGTGGATTACAGTGATTGCTTTTATCGTAGTAGTTCTTTTGGTAAATCTTATCCGTACCCGTTCTTTTGACTATGCATGGAGAATTGCTATTATCGCAGGCGGAGTCGTATATGTACTTGTGATTCTGGCGGGTGGATTCTATTTTGGCCTGGATATAGATGTAGTAGCACTGATTATTTATACAGTGATTTCTGTTGTAATTGGTCTGGTATTGGAATTCTTTGTATTCGGAGGGGATTATACCCGGACAGAGAGGCTGGAATATGAAGATGACGAGTATTATTATTATGTAAAAGCGGTTCCGAAGGCAACAGTTGCTACTTCTGAGAGAAGCATCAAGAAGATCAACGGGGAGCCGGCAAGAGATGAGAAACAGATGCAGGATAATGTTGTTTCTTATGCAAACCCTATTTTCCACGGTGATGAGAATACAATACAACTGCAGGAAGATGCAGCTCCGGTAGAGAGAAATAAAGAAATTGACAATGTTGATTTTGAAAAGAAACTGGAAGAATCATTAAAGAATTTATAATTCAGAACGAATCAGGCGGGCGGATATAAATAAAGAAAGGAGAACTGTATGCAGAATATTTCAGGAAATCTGATAGAGATACTGTCAAGAATGGCATTTCCTAAAATTGGTATTATCGATATTATACAGATTGCACTGATCGCATTTTTTGTATACCAGTTTATGGTATGGATTAAATATACTCATGCGTATACATTGCTTAAGGGTATACTGGTTGTTCTCCTCTTTATTCTTGTAGCGTACATTTTCCGGATGAATACGATCCTTTGGATCTTTTCAAACCTGGCAAGTACACTGATCGTAGGCGTGATCGTTATCTTCCAGCCTGAGCTTCGAAAGGTTCTGGAACAGCTTGGCCAGAAGAAGATCATGGCTTCACTGATACCTTTTGATGCAGGTAAAGAGGTAAAGGAGAGATTTACAGATAAAACCGTCAGCGAACTGGTCAAGGCGTGCTTTGATATGGGCGAAGTCAAGACGGGAGCTCTGATCGTAATCGAGCAGAATGAACTTCTGACAGATTATATCAGAACGGGTATTAACCTTGATGCAATCCTTACAAGCCAGCTTCTGATCAATATATTTGAGCATAATACACCTCTTCATGATGGTGCTGTGATCGTAAGAGAGAACAGGATCGTAGCTGCAACATGTTATCTTCCTTTATCGGATAATATGGAACTGAGCAAACAGCTGGGAACGAGACACCGGGCAGGTGTGGGCATCAGTGAGCAGACAGATTCCGTTACGATCATTGTATCAGAAGAGACCGGGCAGGTATCTGTAGCCCAGGGAGGAAAGCTGACCAGGGGGCTGAACAGCGCCAAACTCAGAGAGATTCTTGTGAAAGCACAGAACAAACAGGTTGTAGACAACAGCAAACTTCGTCATTTACTGAAAGGAAGAGTGAAGCATGAAGAAGAGAAAAATAACAGATAATATCCCTCTTAAGATCATGTCTGTTGCAGTAGCTGTTGTGGTATGGCTGATCGTTGTAAATATAGATAATCCGATAGGAACTAATTATTATACGATTAATAATGTAGAACTGATCAACAAGGAATATGTAGAATCCTCAGATACGATCGGAAAGATGTGTATGCCTGAACAGAATCAGGATTCTGTTAAAATTGCTATTACAGCATCAAAGAAGATCAGAGACCGGATTAAGGTTACTGATATTTCTGCTGTAGCTGATCTGCAGCAGGCAGTAAGCCTGGATACAAATCCGGTCATGGTTCCGATTACAGTAAGCTGTTCTGTACCGGGTGTAACAGCCAATGATATTAAGTGCCGCGGCTGTCTGTGACCGGAGGATTGTGGATATTGATGTCTGCAATCATACCGTCTGAAACAAAGGTATCCTGGACAAATCCCTGTACCAGGCGGATGTTTTCCTCCATAGACAGTTCAATAGGGAGGGCGGCTTCGATTTCCCTTGCCAGCCTGGCAGTCCTTCCCTTTTCTGCATGTTCCACAGAATTCCACAAGACCGCCCGGTCTTTGTATTCGGGTGGTGCATTTGGCGGAAGGTACACTTCGCTGTACTCCACCCATTTTTTCCTGGTGTAGTCATCTATCGTCCCTGTATAGTCATTGTTTATCTTTTCGGCTGCCCGGTAAGCGGCGGCGGAGACAACGCTGCGGCCCTCAGAACGGCCGATTACCTGCATATTGAATTGGAATATCGCCATATATCCCACCTCCTGATTTTTCTTTTAATATGCAGGATGGGAAAAAATATAAAAGCCACTACTTGTTTTTATCCTTGCGTTTATTCTTCATATTAAACAGGTAAGAAAATAAAAGAGGAGGAAGGGTTATGAAAAAAGATAAGAAAAAATTTTTGCGCGTTTCCATATCCTATCAGGGGACAATGCCGGTCACAGATGGACACCTGGGGACCTGTATGGATGACGGTATGAGGCTCACGCTCTCCATAGATGGATGTGCGGATATCCTGGCTTATGCGGTAGTAAACTTTCCGGAGATAGATGGCAGGAAAGTGCTGTTCATCCATAGGATTTTTTCTTGCCAGGATGAGAAAACAGCGGAGAGGACACTGCTGGAGGCGGCTGTGGATATTGCAGTACAGAGAGGATATACCTGCGTCTATGCGGATAAGGGGAAGACGGCGGAACGGCTCCTTAAAAGGGGCGGGTTTCAGGAGACGGACGGAAACCTGCTGATGAAAAAGGTGGTGTAAGAGATGCGGATGGATTTTTGGAAGTGGGTGAACCGTATTTTTTTCAGCGGCATATGGCTGCAGCCGATTGCGTTCGCAGCCCTTATCTATTTTTTTAAAACTGTGCTTCAAGGTGATATCTCTTCTCTGCTCCTGTTTGTCCTTTCGTTCATCCCGACCGTTTATGTATGGTCAGAAAACCAGCGGAGAGCAGCATCCGGCCAGGTTTATTTTGGGATTGAGGATACATTCCAGAACCGTCCTACCGAGTACTCCAGCCCACTTAAAATGCAGGCAATGTATCCCCGGGTGGATGAAAGGTTCCTTTTTGACTTTCCCCAGGGGGTTGTCCTGGGGAAGATAGAGGACAGGAAGCAGACAAGATATCTGTGTAAGCCTATGGATAAAGGGCATTACCGGGATGGGCACGTCCTTATCTTTGGAGGCTCCGGTTCGGGGAAATCCTCTGCCGTCATCATCCCTACTTTGCTCTCTACCTGCGGCATCGGCATCTTTTGTGTGGATATTAAAGGCGAGTTATGGAGGAAGACACGGCGGATGGATGATGAAAATGTTATTATCATTGATTTTCAGGACAGAGGGAGATATGGCTGGGATGCCCTGTATGCACTGAACAGCAGGCAGGATATCCGGGACCAGGATATCCGGGAGTGTATGGAAGAGATAGCAGACAGCCTGATTCCTATCGCGGCAAAAGACAGTTCGGAGTTCTGGAAACAGTCCGCACGTTCCCTCCTGACCGGTGAGCTGTGTGGCCTGTACAAACAGAGCCGGATAAAAAACTTGTCAGAGATGATAAATGAAATCTTGTCCAGGGATACCCGGGAACTGGTAACGGAACTGATGGATGGTGCAAGGCCAAAGGCAGTAGAGGTCAAATACCTTTCCTCTTTCCGTAACCTGGCAGAGGAAACGCTGTCCGGTGTGGTACAGCAGATGGAGGAATCTTTGAAGGTCTTTGTAGATGAGGATATCCGCTACGCATTTGAGGAGAATCCTCGGAAAGCCAATCCCTGGATGCTGGAAGAGAAAAAAGAAATCTTCCTGGCAGTGAGGGAAGAGAAGCTGGAGGCCTATTATAATATCATCAACCTGATGATAGCCCAGGTGTTTGCCGGACTTATCAAAAGGCCAGAGGGGCAGAGCCGGTACTGGTCATCATCGACGAACTGGCAAGGTTCTGTGCAAGGGGGTCAGATTCCGTACCTGCATAACGGTATCCTGCTGACCGGGCGCAGCCGGAACGTGACCTTAATGTTAGTAACTCAGAGTTGTGAGGCTTTGTATAATGCATACACCAAGAATGATGTTCAGAGTATGATTGCCAACTGTTCCTATCTGGCCTGCCTGGATGTCCGGTCACAGGAAACTGCCAAGACCATCTGCTCTCTTGCCGGGAATTATAAGGAGAGAGAAAAGACCTGGTCAGGTTCCGGGAAGAACCGGAGTGTCAGCGTTTCTTACCGGGAAAGGCCGATACTGGAGATGTCAGATTTGAACAGACTGGTGCAGATGGATGAGATTGTCCTGATATCTGCGGAATTTTTTTATAACCGGGTAAAGAAATGTCCCTATTTCAGGGATGTTGTCCTGTCGCCTTTGTCTTTAAAAGCGCAGAGGTATAACCGGGAGGCTCTGGGAATCGAAGGGGAAGAACTCCCCGTCCTGCTAGTGCCGGAGGAGAAAAAGGAAGGTCAGTTAGACTGCCTGCGGAAAATCTGCCGAGAGAAGAGCTTGGAAATTTATGGGCGTATAAAAGAAGAACTGATTATCTTAATCAATACTTATCAGATGGAGGATACAAAAAATGGAAAAAAACGAGATGGAAAATATAAGAGATGAGGTGCAGAAGCACCTTGGGAATGATTATAAGGTAGAACTGGTGGAAGTACCGAAAACAGGGGGGATGCAGACCGGGATTTCTTGCCGGTTTAAGGGGGATGATTATGCGGCAATCCTTTACCCAGGACAATATCAGGAGCTTATGGGTTCCAAAACGGGGACAGAGCAGATAGGACGTTATCTTGCTGAAGAAATAGAAAAGCAGAGGGGAAATCTCCCTGAAATCCCCAAAACACCGGAAGAATTCCGGAGTGGTCTATACATCAAGCTGGTGAATGCGGATGCAAACCAGAATTGCTAAAAAATGCAGTTTATGATTCTTTGGCGGATATGGCGGCAATGGTCCGGTGTCAAGTGCCGAGCATGAAAGAGGGGGAAAAGCTATCGTTTGCGGTCACGGATTTCAATATAGGGGCGTTCCAAATGACCCGCGGAGAAATCCTGGAACAGGCATACCAGAATACGGCCTCCCAGGAGATATATCTCAAAAATATGAATGATGTAATGAGTGAAATGATGAATCCTGAGATGGATGGCCACTTTTTAGAGGAATCCCCACTGTATGTCCTAAGTAATAAGGATAAACTGGATGGAGCAAACGTGATGGCCTGTCCTGAAATCCTGCATAGAGTCAAGGAACAGTTGGGCGAGCCATTTTACGTACTGCCAAGCTCTACTCATGAGCTATTGCTTATGCCGAAAAGATATGAAGAGAAAATCCCTGTTCCAGCTCTGGAACAGATGGTCAGTAGTGTAAACAAGTCAGATGCGGTAAGGCCAGAGGAGCTGCTGTCCAATAAAGTATACTACTATGATGGGAAAAAACTGACCGTGGCCAGTGAAAAGAAGAAAACAATCAGTGATACAGCAGAGAAAATCATAAAAGGGAAATTTACCAGATAGGATGGGAGGAGATAAAATGGAACAAACAGAAAAGATGATACAGCTTTTTCTTTTTATGAAAAAAGAGCAGAAGTATCACGATATCGTATTTGAGGATGGAATAATCCTTGAATATGTGGAAGGATAGCATCCGGCAGGTCTGCCCTTGGCTGAGAAGGGCAGACTTTGAAAAAGGGAGGAGAACATGGAACATATAAAAGAACAGATGGAGGAAATAGAACGGTTGGAACAAGAACAAAAGCTGCACAGACAACAGCTGGAAGAGAACCGCAAAAGGGCGTTGTCCAAGAAAGAACAGACAAAAAAGCTTGTGCAGTTGGGAAGCATCTTGGAAGAGATGCTGCCGGGAATCAGGAACCAGGAAGAGCCGGAAATCCGGGCTTTTTTAGGGTCAAAATTATTTTCAAATCATACATAAAAAGAGCACTGGATGAGAAAAGTCCAGTGCTCTTGCTGTCATTTTGGAAATTTATTCTTTACATTGCTGATTGCTGTGATATAGTTCATGTCGACATCATAAAACTTTGCCAGTTCAATCAGTGTTTCAATGGGAATACGGATTTTTCCATTTTCGTAATCGGAATATGTGGTCTGTGCAACGTGGAGGGCTGAAGCCACAGCACTTTGATTTAAGTCCATATCTTCACGCAATCCTCGTATCCGGTCTGTGTAGTTTGGTTCCCTCATTTTTGCCACTCCTTTTGATGGTATCTTAGCGAAAAAATGAGAAAATAATTGATTTTTAACGGATATACCGTTAAAATTAAAGGAGACATCCATTTTTATATAGTTTTGGAAATTTAAAATAACAGAACCAAAAAATGGTGTTATAATGAAATTAGTAAAGATATTATGGTGATATTTAGAAGGAGTGATAGGAAAAAGAAAAAGGAGGAAAAAACTTAATTTGGATGTAGGTTACAACGTCCATAAAAAAATGAAAGGAGGAGTTACTGGAAGTATTGTAACCAGGTGACTTCCGGTGACTGGAAGTTATGGAAAATAAGAAAAAAACAAAATATTTGCATGTCCTGCTGGCATTTATCCTTGCTGCCATAGTTTTATGCCCAGCTAGCGTATCAGCGGCATCCCAAAAAACCCCCGGCAAGGTATCCCTGCAGAAGATTTCTTCTTCAGCATACAACAAAATCAATATCCAGTGGAAGAAGACATCCAATGCAACCCATTACAAGATTTACTACAAGCCGTATGGCGGTAAGAAGTGGACCGGTCTTGCGACAGTAAGCGGTAACACAACCAGCTACACCCATACCGCATCTAAGAGCAAACCGATTGTTGTTGGACAGAAATATACTTATACCGTTAAAGGGTATAACAGCAAGTATAAGACCAACGGTAAATATGATGCAAAGGGCCTGACAACATACACAAAGCCAACCACGGTACAGTTAAAGAAAGCATCTTTAAACTCAGACAAGGCTTCGGTTACCGTGACCTGGAATAAGATTGGAAGTGGAGACCGGTATGTGGTGTTCCGTAAGACCCCCGGCTCTGGATGGACACGTCTTGCGACCCTGACAGACAAGAATATTACCAGTTACACAGACAAACACCCTGTCCTTGGCAAGACAAACACATATACCGTTCGCAGTTATTATTCCAAGACTAAGGTATATGGCAATTACAATTCCAGGGGCGTATCTGTAAACGTTCCAAAGCCGGTCGTTCCGGGACAGCCAAAGCTTAAAAAGGCTACAGCGGAATCCTATGACCGAGTAAAACTGACATGGAACAAGGCATCCAACGCTACCGCATATCGTATTTACTACAGAACAAACGGAGGCTCCTGGAAGTCCGCTGGTGATGTAGATACGAATACTACAAGCTTTATCCATAAAGGACTGAAGGAGAACACCAGATATACTTATACTGTTAAGGCTTACAACAAAAACTCCAAGAAGTGGGGCAGTTACGACAAGAAAGGCCTGACCGTCACAACACCGAAGATTGCAACCCCGTCCCAGCCGAAGCTGAAATCCATTTCTGCACCGGCACACGACAAGGTAAAGATTACCTGGGGCAAGTCATCCAACGCGGAAGGGTACTGTATCTATTATAGAAAACTGGGAGGCCCCTGGGTAGAAGTTACCTATGTGGATGCTAACACTACCAGTTATGTATGCGATGGTCTGGATGCAGACACATCATATACATTTACCGTACGCGCATTTAATCACAACAAATGGAGTACCTATGACAAGCATGGCTTAACCGTCAGAACACCAAAACTGCCAAGCGGAGAGATTAAGGTATACCATGTTGAGTTAGACAGAGACGATATCAGCATAAAGGTAGGAAAAAGCTACACGTTAAAAGCAACAGTATATCCGGACAATGCGACTAACAAGAAGCTGAAATGGGAAAGCGCTGATACCAGCATTGCTACCGTTGACAGCAATGGAAGAGTTGTAGGAATTGGAGAGGGTATGACCATGGTGTATGCCGAAGCAACCGATGGTTCCGGACAGTCCGCATCTTGTGAGGTCTACGTATCTGCTGAACCTAGCCCGACACCAACACCGGATAAAAACGTATACCGTTACTTTTGATTCTCAGGGTGGAAGCCACGTAAGCTCCCAGACCGTGAAAGAGGGTACTACAATTTCCCTTCCGACACCGACCCGTGACGGATACAAGTTCCTTGGACTGGTATACAGAAGCTACTGACGGAAACAAGGTGACAA
>ENA-OQKD01000296-OQKD01000296.1-human-gut-metagenome-genome-assembly--contig:-NODE-296-length-13667-cov-3.391064_pt1 | contig 13667 bp, 14 predicted proteins | sample MGYA00242775_ERZ504792 | MGnify/ENA primary metagenome ERZ504792 (study PRJEB26092, sample SAMD00036401) | human gut metagenome | host: Homo sapiens | study: EMG produced TPA metagenomics assembly of...
CATATTCACCGCTTGCCTTTGTATTTTTTTTGCTATTTTCTTCTTGGTGTTCAAATCTTTCAAATTTTTTTGCCTTAACTCTTCCTTGATTTAGTCTTTTCTTTTTTCTAAAGGTCTTTTTTTTACTTTCACTCATAAACGTACTCCTCTCCACTAATTATATGATTTACTATGTATTCTCATAAGAATACTAGCAAAATCCGAATACTATCTCCATTCACCACACTATTTCATTAAACAAAAATTTAATGTTTTATTATCTTTTCTCTTATAGCATCTCCTTTTATAGATTGTATATTATTTCTTTCATTTTGTCAATTTATTCTTTCATTTTGTTTTATGTTTTTCTTTTCATAAAACAATATACTAAATTCTATTTAAAAAATTTCTTAACAAATTCAATATAATATGATATTGGCATTTCCATCTGGTATGTGATATGCTTCTATTGTCCATTTGGACCACCTCCTATGTTTGAGTTTGGCTTGCGACACCATTCTCAATATAACATAGGAGGTTTTTTATTGAAATCCTCACTGTTTCCACTTACACTATTCGCCCCAGCATAGCTGGGGGATTAGACTTTTCATTTAATTTCATATACTTTTCAGCACATTATGGTCGAGGTATAATACATTGTGCTTGGTATTTGATCTGTATTTGGAGTGCGCTTTCAAAACCCGCAATAATTATTAAAACAATCTTCTTTGATTTTGTTATCATACTTAATGGAAAGGAGGGGACACACATGGGCAATCAATCAGTCATCAGCATAGAGGCAGTCATTGACTATATCGAAAGTCATCTTGACGGAAAGCTGGAATTAGAAACGGTTGCGGAGGCTGTTCACTATTCAAAATATCACTTACACCGACTATTTACCGAAACCGTAGGAATGACAATTCATGATTATGTGCAACGCCGCCAGCTTACAGAGGCGGCAAAGCTTCTGGTCTTTTCGGATAAACCTATTATCGAAATTGCTTTTATCTGCGGATATGAAAGTCAGCAATCTTTTACTACTGCTTTTACAGCTATGTATAAGACATCGCCTGCGCAATATCGTGACAAGCAGGCGTTCTACCCTTTGCTGCTGCGATTTACTTTACACGACAAAATGCAAAGCGCCGCACTAACAAAGAACGATATACGGCTTGCGGTTATGGAGGATATACCTTCCTGGATGGAGTTACTTCGGTTGGTGGTTGACGGATATCCTGTTTTAGATGAAACAGACTACTTACACAAATTAAAGATATTTATCCGAAACAGGCAGGCGTTGGTTTTGAAAGACGGAGATTTGTTGATCGGCGCTTTGGCTTTTGGTGTTTTGCCGTGCAGTATTGAATTTATGGGGATACATCGCAATACCGAAAAAGAGGGATTCAAAAGATTTTTTTGGATGCGTTGTTGGAAGATTATTGTCCGGATCAGGATATTTCAATAACAACTTATAGGAAAGGAGACAGAGCCGATACAGGATACCGCGAAGAACTGCGGCAGCTTGGTTTTGCAGAACGAGAGCTTTTAATAGAATTCGGTTATCCAACACAGCGTTTTGTATTCCACGCAAAGCATTCAGAAACAAATAATGACAAATAGCTTTGTGAAAACAGAATAAAAATCTAATTTGTAAATTATGTGAGGAAATAACAATGTGCGTAAGAGAAATAGATCCGAAAGAAACTACGAGAACTTTGGCATTTGAGCTTTGGATGAAAGCTCCGAACCCTATGGTTACATTTTTCAAGACTTACGATGTAATGCCATTGATCAAAGTAAGCAAAAGCCGCGGTATGAAGTTCAACATGCTTCTTGACTTTTGTATAGGCAAGGCTGCTGTTTCAGTAAAGAATTTTATTTATTGCCCGTGGGAGACAAGTTGATACAGTATGATAAACTTGCTGTTAATACGATTGTTGAAAATAAAGACGGAGAAGTTAGTTCGTGCGATATTGCCTGTACGGATAATCTTGAAAAATTTAATGCCGATTATCTAAGATATACAACAGAAGTGTGCAATACTTGTATTGACCACGATCTATCGGATGAATATATGGTCATAGGAACTTCGGCTATTGTAAATGTAGAACTGGATGGAGCTGTTGGGATGAACAGCGGAATTTTCAACAATCCTTTTATGATATGGGGAAGGTATCGCATGGACGGTGAAAAGGCTCTCTTATCAATTTCTTTTCAGTTTCACCATACGCAAATGGACGGTGCGCATGCAGGTAAATTTCTAAAGAATCTGCAGGAAGAAATTGAAAGACTGCCATATCTGTTGTCCTAAATGAAAAAAACTCTTGCCAAAAAAGATGATTTAGTATATACTACCAGAAGTTAGCTGCAACTAATCAATGGCGCTTTAAAGCGGCTGTAAACTGCCGCTTATTTTTTTGATCAAGAGTTAGCAATAACTAATCACAAGACGTCATTTGATTTGCGCGGGGCAGAAAAATATCCGTTGTCAGGAGAGAACAGCCCGGTAAAAGAAGAATGTGTCTATAAGTGTGAAGTAACAAAAGTTGTTGAAGGAGAAAAGAAGATATGATGATTGATAAACGACTTATTAGAACGGTAAGAGAAAGTAAAAAATACATTGCATGGAATGTAATATATCAATGGATATCACTTGTGGCAAACATTACGATGATGGTGAGTATTGCCGATTTGCTTTCCAGGCTATTTGCGAATACTGCAGACCGGGAAAACTTTGTCTGTACTGTAATTGTTGTGGCGGCAGCGGTAGGCATCCGCTATTTTTGTGCGGTACAATCTGCAAAAATGGGATATCTTTCTTCCAAGGCGGTAAAGAAAGTATTGAGAGAAAAGATATACAGGAAACTTCTTCGCCTGGGAAGCTCATATAAAGAGAAAGCTCAAACGTCAGAGATTGTCCAAATATCGGTAGAAGGCGTGGAACAGTTGGAAACGTATTTCGGAGCATATCTTCCCCAGTTTTTTTATGCAATGCTTGCTCCTTTGACATTATTTATTGTTCTTGGATTTGTCAATGTTCCGGCTGCGGCCGTGCTTCTTGTTTGTGTACCGCTGATACCGGCTGCGATAGCTGCAGTACAGACATGGGCAAAAAAACTGTTGTCAAAATATTGGGGACAGTACACCGCGCTTGGCGACACTTTCCTTGAGAACCTGCAAGGGCTGACGACTCTTAAAATATACCGGGCAGATGATTTTAAGAACGATGAGATGAACGTTGAGGCGGAAAAATTCCGCAAAATCACAATGAAAGTTTTAACGATGCAGCTTAACTCTATTACGATTATGGATTTGATCGCTTATGGGGGAGCGGCGCTTGGCATAGTGATGTCTGTGACTCAGTACAGTAAAGGGAATGTAAGTCTTGCGGGATGTTTATTAATTATTATGCTGTCGGCCGATTTCTTTATTCCTATGCGGCAGCTTGGTTCGTTCTTCCATATTGCAATGAATGGTATGGCGGCAGGACAAAAGATATTTCGGTTACTTGATCTGCCGGAAGCAGAAGAAAAGAAGGCAGACTGTCCGAAAGGCGATATTGTATGCCGGGATTTGCATTTTTCTTACGATAATGATCGCGAGATTTTAAGCGGGGTGAATATGACATTCAAAAGAGGCGCTTTTACAGCCATCGTAGGTGAATCGGGGTGTGGAAAGTCTACGATTTCTGCCATTCTTACAGGGAGAAATAAAGGGTATGGCGGATCGGTTTCGGTCGGAGAAACAGAATTGTCTGAAATCCGTGAAGCCGACCTTATGGAGAACATAACTTACATTAGTCACCAAAGCTATTTGTTTAAGGGAACGGTACGGGATAATCTGCTCATGGGAAAACCGGATGCATCGGACAGCGAATTGTGGGAAGTGCTTGAAAGAGTAAATCTTGCGGATTTCGTCCGTAATGAAAAAGGTCTGGACACCGGTCTGTCAGAAAAAGCGTCCAATCTGTCCGGCGGTCAATGTCAAAGGCTTGCGCTTGCAAGGGCTCTTCTCCACGATAGTCCGATATATATTTTTGATGAAGCTACTTCTAATATTGATGTTGAGAGTGAAAACGACATCATGAATGAGATACAAAATCTGGCAGAGAGCAAGACTGTTATTCTCATATCGCACCGTCTTGTAAATGTGGTAAAAGCAGATGCTATATATGTAATGGTAAACGGAAAAATAGCAGAGAGCGGAAAACATAGAGAATTATTGGAAAATAAAGCGGATTATGAAAAGTTGTGGGAAGCGCAGCAAAGATTAGAAAATTATGGAAAGGATGGTGCTGTACAATGAAAAAAAGAAGTAGGTTTACCGTTGTGACAAAACTGATCGGTCTTGTAAAACCTCTTACGGCTTATATGGCGCTTGCTGTCATAATGGGGATTGTCGGACATTTGTGCGCTTCTTTTATCACGATTTTCGGAGGGTTTGCCGTACTCGATCTTGTCGGTGTTAATGTGCCGTTTAGTTTGACGATCATTTTTATATCTCTGGCGATATTCTCGGTCCTTCGTGCGGCGCTTCGTTATGCAGAGCAGGCGTGCAATCATTTTATCGCATTTAAACTTTTGGCTCTCATACGAGATAAAGTATTTCAAGCTCTTAGAAAGCTATGTCCCGCCAAATTAGAAAGCAAAGATAAAGGGGATTTGATTTCAGTCATTACATCAGATATCGAACTTTTGGAAGTATTCTATGCTCATACCATTTCTCCGGTATTGATCTGGTTTTTCTTTACTTTGATCATGACGGCTTTTATTGCGTCGTACCATATTTGGCTTGGCGGGCTGGCTCTCATCGCCTACCTGGCGATCGGAGTGATCATTCCTTTGATTATTTCTAAGATCAGCGGTGACGATGGAATGAAGTTTCGCAGCAAGTCCGGCGCACTTTCCGGTTTTGTATTAGATAGTTTACGTGGACTTTCTGAGACGATCCAGTATGGTCAGGGACAAAAACGTCTTGCAGAAATGAATAAAAAAACAGATGAACTTTCCGCAGATGAAGAGAGAATGAAGAAAATTGCCGGTCGAAATATAGCGGTTACAAATACGGTAATCTTAATATTTGACTTTATGATGCTTTTTCTTTCCGCATATTTATATCAGACAAACGCGATAGGATTTGACGGGATATTGATCTGTACGCTTGCACTGTTTTCATCTTTCGGACCGGCAATAGCGCTTGCTAATTTAGGCAGCACTTTGCAAAACACTTTCGCATCCGGCAGCCGCGTACTTGATATTTTAGAGGAAGAGCCTCTTGTAGAAGAGATTAAAGATGAAAAAGAGGTTTCGTTTAACGGTGCCAAGGCGGAAAACGTAACTTTTGCTTATAAGGACGAAATAATTCTTGACAACCTTTCAGCAGATATTCCGAAAAATTCAGTTGTTGGGATCGTGGGCAGAAGCGGTAGCGGTAAATCCACTCTTCTTAAACTATTTATGCGATTTTGGAAGGTGGAGAATGGAAGCGTCAAACTTTCCGATACTGATATAGAGCATATCAATACTGCAAATCTTAGAAATATGGAAAGTTTTGTGACACAGGAAACACATTTGTTTCACGACAGCATAAAAAATAATATAAGAATTGCAAAACTAAATGCAACAGATGAAGAAATAAAGGCTGCTTGTCAAAAAGCTTCTGTTCATGAGTTTATTATGACTTTGCCGCAAGGTTATGATACACAGGTAGGAGAGCTGGGTGATACGCTTTCAGGCGGTGAAAGACAGCGGATCGGTCTTGCCCGTGCTTTTTTACACGACGCGCCGTTTATGCTACTTGACGAGCTACAAGTAATTTAGATAGTTTAAATGAAGCTGTCATACTTAGATCTTTACATGAAGAACGGAATGGAAAAACGGTTGTGCTCGTATCACACAGAGAGTCTACGATGCGAATTGCCGACAAGATATATTCGGTAGAGCATGGGAGAATGAGCTGATAAGAAAAATGTCATGTAAACCATACTGTTGAAACAAAAAAGAAAAAAGAGATAGGAGAAAGAAGATGAATATAAAAAAGATACTTTACATTATTTTTGGGTGTATAAGCTTTGGACTGGGCGCAGTGGGCGCAGTGCTACCGGTTCTTCCGACGTTTCCGTTTTTGATTTTTGCCGCTTTTTGTTTTGCGAGAAGTTCTAAGAAGTTAGACAAATGGTTTAAGGGAACAAAATTATATAAAAATAATCTTGAAACTTATGCAAAAGGTCAGGGGATGACGAGGAAAACAAAAGTTCGGATCATGATCACAGTGACATTTTTAATGTCTTTTGGCTTTTTTATAATGTTTAGAAAAAACCTTTATATACCTTGTTCGATACTTTTCGGTGTCTGGCTGTTTCATATTTTGTATTTTACGTTTGGTGTAAAAAGATATATTCCGAAGGAGAATGAAGGGATATGAAAAGGATTTTAAATACACTTTTGTTTCTTACATTTATTTTGACATTGCTTGTGCCGATCACCGGGGTACATATTCATAAGCTGGCATCCGTAATTTTTCTAATACTTTGTCTTGTACATACAGGAGTTTATTGGAAGAAGATGAATATTTTCAGGTTTTTTGTGCTTGGCTTAATATTTGAGGTGTTTCTGACAGGACTGTTCGGCATGATATTTAAACAATATCCGATAATTTTGTCAATTCATACGATCAGTTCTATTGCAGTTGTTTTCTTTTTGGCAATACATATTTTTGTATTTAAGAAAAAGATTTGTTATAGTTTAAGATCACATGCGCATAATGCGAATAAATAAAAAAAAGGAATCATCGGAAAAGAAGAAAAGGCTTAAAATTGATTCTTGACATTTATAAAGTCGGGTGGTATACTGTGAAAAATTTAATAATATATTAAACCGTTGAAGCGGAGATAACGTCAATGATGCCTTTACAGAGAGTCCGGGTAGCTGAGAGCCGGATGAGAAACAAGTTGGCAAATGGACCGCTGAGGGTGCAGTCAAATGGATGTTTTCCAGAGTATTCTGCAACGTGTGGGCATACGTCAGTTGCCGGGGATATGTTGGTATCCTGCTAAGTGCACAGGGAATCCTGTGAATGCAAGGTGGCACCGCGGATAGTGTCGTACTTTTTATTTATGTACACGATTCGTCCTTGACAGATTTATTTTTTTCTGTCAGGGGCGTTTTTTTTATTCCCATAAATTCCTCTGACAAGATTGCAACGAAAAGTAGTGTAATGATTTCTGGATCGGAGGTATGAAGTATGAATGTTTTACCGACACAAGAAGAAGTCAGAAGAATCGCTTCAACCGGAAAATATAAAGTGATACCGGTCAGCTGCGAAATACTTTCTGATTTCACAACTCCTATCGAAACGTTAAGGAGATTGAAAAATGTATCTATGCGCTGTTATATGCTGGAATCTGCATATGCAAATGAAACAAGGGGACGTTACACGTTTCTCGGTTTTGATCCCATTATGGAGATACGTTGTGCGGACGGAGAGATGACCGCCGGAATACTGAAGTTACAAACAGAGCATCCGTCAGCGTATTTACGCCAGATTCTCTCTGAATACAAAAGTCCTTGCTTTTCTTATCTTCCGCCGTTTACCGGAGGTCTTGCGGGATATTTTTCCTACGATTATTTTGGATATAGCGAAGCGTCGGCAAAAGGGCAAGTGGAAGATACAGAAAAATTTCCGGATGTAGATTTGATGCTGTTTGACAAAGTAATAGCGTTCGATCATTTCAGACAGAAGATCATTCTTATTGTCAATATGAAACTGCATGATGTTGAAAGTGAATACAATAAAGCGGTCATGGAACTAAAACAGCTTGCTCATCTGTTAAAAAACGGGGAAAAGAAGAAAGAAACCGGCGGAAAGCGTCAGGAAAAAGTTACGGCGGCGTTTGGAAAAGAACAGTTTTGCGATATGGTTCAAAGCGCAAAAAAACATATTTATGAAGGAGATATTTTTCAGATCGTATTATCGAATATGTTATCAGCGCCTTATGAGGGAAGCCTCATCAATGCTTATCGGGTTCTTAGGACAACGAATCCTTCTCCGTATATGTTTTATTTTTCAGGAACAGATCTTGAGGTGGCAGGCGCTTCACCGGAAACATTGGTTAAATTGGAGAACGGAACGCTTCATACGTTTCCAATGGCAGGAACGAGACCAAGAGGAAGAGATGAGACGGAAGATAAAGCGCTGGAAAAAGAACTGCTGACAGATGAAAAAGAGTTGGCAGAGCACAACATGCTAGTAGATCTGGGGTAGAAACGATCTTGGGAAAATCAGCCGGTTACGGCACTGTGAAAAGTAGAAAAATTACATTCTGTGGAGCGGTTTTTCCCGATGTCATGCATATAGGCTCTTCGGTGAGCGGGAAAATAAAAGAGGAGTACGATGCTTTGGATGCCATAGAAGCGGTACTGCCGGCAGGAACACTTTCAGGAGCGCCGAAGATCCGGGCTTGTCAGCTGATCGGCGAACTGGAGAACAACAAACGGGGCATTTATGGCGGCGCCGTCGGTTATATTGATTTTGCGGGAAATATGGATACCTGTATTGCAATCCGCATGGCATATAAGAAAAACGGAAAGGTTTTTGTAAGAAGCGGAGCCGGGATCGTAGCAGATTCCGTACCGGAACGAGAATATGAAGAGTGTTTAAATAAAGCAAAAGCTACATTGAAAGCGCTGGAACTTGCAGAGGAGGTGGAAGAATGATTTTACTCATTGATAATTATGACAGCTTTTCCTATAACCTTTATCAGATGATCGGCGAGATAGAACCGGATGTGAAGGTTGTCCGTAATGATGAAATATCTGTGGATGAAATCCGACGTCTGAAGCCGGAGAGGATCATTCTTTCACCCGGACCCGGCAGACCGGAAGATGCAGGGATACTCATAGAAGTTGTAAAAGAACTTGGGAAAGAAATTCCAATCCTCGGTGTCTGCCTGGGACATCAGGCAGTCTGCGCGGCCTTTGGAGCGAAAATTACTTATGCAAAAAAGCAAATGCACGGAAAGCAGTCTCAGATAAAAGTCGATACCGAAACGTTGTTGTTTTCAGGCTGCTCACAGAGCATTTTGGCTGCAAGATATCATTCTCTTGCGGCAGACGCCGACACGATTCCGGACAGTCTCTATGTTACCGCCTCCACAAAAGACGGAGAAATCATGGCGATACAGCATAAGGAATATCCGATTTACAGTGTGCAGTTCCATCCGGAATCCATTATGACACCGGAGGGAAGACAAATACTTAGAAATTTTATACAAGGAGGAATAAGATATGATCAAAGAAGCGATCGTAAAAATTGTAAATAAGGAAGATCTCACATATGACGAGGCATATACAGTTATGAATGAAATTATGAGCGGACAGACATCCGAGACGCAGAATGCGGCTTTCCTTGCTGCACTGTCAACCAAAAGCGCCAGAGCAGAGACGACAGATGAAATTGCCGGATGTGCGGCTGCCATGAGAGCACATGCGACTCGTGTGGAGACCGGAATGGAATTGTTTGAAATCGTAGGAACAGGCGGGGATCATGCACAGAGTTTTAATATTTCGACTACAGCGGCATTGGTGGCAGCGGCGGCAGGAATGAAGGTTGCCAAGCACGGAAATCGGGCGGCATCCTCCCAATGCGGAACGGCAGACTGTCTGGAAGCTCTCGGAGTTAATATTCACCAGAATCCGAAAAAGTGTCTGGAACTGTTAAATGAGGCAGGAATGTGCTTTTTCTTTGCACAGGAGTATCATACTTCCATGAAATATGTGGGGGCAATACGAAAAGAATTAGGTTTTCGTACCGTTTTCAATATTTTAGGCCCGTTGACAAACCCGGGAACACCTACGATGCAGCTGCTGGGAGTATATGACGAGTATCTCGTGGAACCTTTGGCGCAGGTATTGCTCGATCTCGGCATCCGACGGGGGATGGTAGTATACGGACAGGATAAGCTGGATGAAATTTCTATGAGTGCAGCGACGACCGTATGTGAGATTCGGGACGGATGGTTTCGGACTTTTGTTCTCACACCGGAAGAATTCGGGTTTGAACGCTGCAGTAAAGAAGATTTAAAAGGCGGCACACCGAAAGAAAATGCAGAGATCACGCTTGCAATCTTAAAAGGGGAGAAAGGTCCTAAGAGAAATGCCGTATTGCTCAATGCCGGAGCGGCGCTTTATATCGGCGAAAAAGCGGACAGTATAAAGGCGGGAATTGCACTGGCAGAAGAACTTATTGATTCAGGAAAAGCATTGGATACGCTGCAAAAGCTGATCGAAGGAAGCAATCGTGGGGAGGGGTGTGTATGACGATTTTAGAACAGCTTGCCGGCTATGCCAGAGAACGAACCGAAAAAGCAAAACAGAAACGCCCGCTTTCGACGTTGAGGCAACAGGCCTTTTCAATGCCGAAAGGAAGTTTTGCATTTGAAAATGCGATAAAAAAGCCGGAGCTTTCTTTTATCTGTGAATGTAAAAAGGCGTCTCCATCCAGAGGGATCATCGTTAGTGATTTTCCATATATACAGATTGCAAAAGAGTATGAGAACGCCGGAGCAGACTGTATTTCCGTATTGACAGAACCAGGATGGTTTTTAGGGAAGGATGCATATCTTAGAGAAATCGCCGAAGTAGTATCTATTCCTTGTCTGCGAAAAGATTTTACCGTAGATGAATATATGCTCTATGAAGCAAAAGTGTTGGGGGCATCAGCGGTACTTCTGATCTGTTCTATATTAAGTGAGCGGCAGATTCAGGAATATATCGGTATCTGTGATGAGATGGGGATTTCGGCTTTGGTAGAGGCACATGATGAAAAAGAAGTGACAATGGCGGTTCGTGCCGGGGCGCGTCTTATAGGAATCAACAATCGGAATTTAAAAGATTTTACAGTAGATACAGACAATAGCCGCAGGTTTCGTGAAATGATTCCGCCGGAGATACTGTTTGTTTCGGAAAGTGGAATTTGCAGCGCCGAAGATGTGAAAAGATTGCGTGAGATCGGCACAGATGCGGTGCTGATCGGAGAAGCGCTTATGAGAACAGAAAACAAGGCGGAAAAGCTGGCTTGGCTAAGAGGTGCTATATGACAAAAATAAAATTTTGCGGTTTGTCCCGTCGGTGTGATATTGAAGCGGTAAACGAACTGAAACCGGAATATATCGGATTCGTATTTGTAAAGACAAGTAAAAGATATGTTTCCTTTGAAAAAGCGGAGGAATTAAAAAGCCTGCTGGATCCAAAGATCAAGGCGGTCGGAGTTTTTGTAAATGAAGATTTAAAACGAATCGAAGAAATTTGCGATAAAAAGGTGATCGACATCGTTCAGCTTCATGGGCTAGAAGAAGAGAAGGAACTGAACTATCTGAGAAGCCGTATTGTTCAGCCGGTCATCAAAGCTTTTTGTATTAAAAAAGGAAGAAGATGTCAGACAAGCGGAAAGAAGTCCGGCGGATTTTAGTTTTATTGGATTCCGGTGCCGGAACCGGAAGAACTTTTGAATGGGAGTGGATAAAACATATGGAAAGACCGTATTTTCTTGCAGGAGGAATCCATATAGATAATGTAGAAAAAGCGCTGGAGCAGTTAAAACCTTATGCGATCGATGTAAGCTCCGGAATCGAAACAGAGGGACGAAAAGATAAAAGAAAAATGGCAGCGATTATGACAGCAGTCAGAAAGGAACGAAAATTATGACGAATCAAAAAGGACGTTTTGGTACTCATGGCGGGCAATATATCCCGGAAACATTGATGAATGCAGTGATCGAATTGGAAGCAGCATATGAGTATTACAAAAATGATCCGGAATTTAACCGGGAACTCACAGAACTTTTCAACGAATATGCAGGCAGACCTTCCAGACTGTATTATGCAGAGAAGATGACGAAAGCTCTTGGGGGAGCAAAAATATATCTGAAACGAGAGGATCTCAACCATACGGGCGCTCATAAGATCAATAATGTGCTTGGACAGGCATTGCTTGCAAAAAAAATGGGAAAGACAAGATTGATCGCGGAAACCGGAGCCGGACAGCATGGAGTTGCAACTGCAACGGCTGCCGCGCTTATGGGGATGGAATGTGTCGTGTTTATGGGAGAAGAAGATACGATCCGGCAGGCTTTGAACGTATATCGGATGCGGCTGCTTGGAGCGGAAGTGATCCCTGTAACGACAGGGACGGCAACTTTAAAAGATGCCGTTTCGGAAGCGATGCGTGAATGGACCTCCCGGATCGCCGATACGCACTACTGTCTCGGATCGGTTATGGGACCCCATCCGTTTCCTACGATTGTCCGTGATTTTCAGGCAGTTATTTCAAAAGAGATCAAAGAGCAGATCCTTCAAAAGGAAGGGCGGCTTCCGGATGCGGTGATTGCATGTGTCGGAGGCGGTTCAAATGCGATCGGCAGCTTTTATCATTTTATTGAGGACAAAAAAGTCCGCCTGATCGGCTGTGAAGCGGCAGGCAGGGGAATTGATACCGATGAAACCGCGGCTACGATCACGACAGGGAGACTTGGGATTTTTCATGGTATGAAATCTTATTTTTGCCAGGATGAATATGGGCAGATCGCTCCGGTATATTCTATTTCCGCCGGACTGGATTATCCGGGAGTAGGCCCGGAACATGCCTATCTGCATGATATGGGAAGAGCGGAATATGTGCCGGTGACGGATGAAGAAGCCGTTTGGGCGTTTGAATATCTGGCAAAGACAGAAGGGATCATTCCGGCGATCGAATCGGCGCATGCAGTTGCTCATGCAATGAAAGTCGCGCCGTTGATGAGTCCGGAAAAGATAATCGTAGTTACGATTTCCGGCAGAGGAGATAAAGACTGTGCGGCGATCGCCCGATACAGAGGGGAGGATATTTATGAGTAATATCAAGAATGCGTTTAAGAACAAAAAAGCATTTATTGCATTTTTCACCTGTGGAGATCCGGATCTGGAAACAACGAAAAAAGCGATCCGATCAGCAGTAAAAAACGGTGCGGATCTGATAGAGCTTGGGATTCCGTTCTCTGATCCGACCGCGGAAGGCCCGGTTATTCAGGCGGCAAATTTAAGAGCTTTGAAAGGTGGGATCACTACCGATAAAATTTTTGCGTTCGTAAGAGAACTGCGCAAAGACATAGATGTACCGTTTGTTTTTATGACGTATACGAATGTGGTATTTTCTTATGGTGTAGAAAAATTTGTTTCAGAGTGTCAAAAGAGCCGGATTGACGGACTGATCCTGCCGGATCTTCCATTTGAAGAAAAGGAAGAATTTCACCCGATCTGTGCCGGATATGGGGTGGATCTGATCTCTATGGTTGCTCCGACTTCTGAAAAGCGGATCGCAAAGATAGCAGGAGAGGCGGAAGGATTTTTGTATGTTGTCTCGAGCCTCGGCGTGACGGGGATGAGAAGTGAGATTACGACAGACCTGACTTCCATTGTGGCGACCATTCGTGAAAACACCCGGATTCCGTGTGCGGTCGGCTTTGGAATCTCCACGCCTCAACAGGCAGCCGCGATGGCAGAATATGCGGATGGAGTGATCGTAGGATCTGCGATCGTAAAATATAATGGAAAAAGTATGGGAAAGGATGCGCCGGCAATATGTCGGCGATTATGTGAAAAGAGATGAAAAAAACGCGCTTGCTGTATATTGATAGTAGAGGGTCAGAAAAAC
>ENA-OQKD01000299-OQKD01000299.1-human-gut-metagenome-genome-assembly--contig:-NODE-299-length-13613-cov-3.381729_pt1 | contig 13613 bp, 13 predicted proteins | sample MGYA00242775_ERZ504792 | MGnify/ENA primary metagenome ERZ504792 (study PRJEB26092, sample SAMD00036401) | human gut metagenome | host: Homo sapiens | study: EMG produced TPA metagenomics assembly of...
AGGTAAAGTTTTGGATACATAGAAGTCCAGAACGAAGACGGTAAAAATTAGAATCTGTTCGTTTATGTACCCGGACGCTAATGTAAAAGTAATTGTGTATCGTTTCAGATGGAAGGAGTTTTTTATGAGTCGGAAAAATTTTCGGAGCAAGTTTACAGACCATAGTTTTTAACATGCAGGAAAAGTTTCTGCAAACAGGAACAGATAAAGGTGACTATCGGATTGCTAGCTGTGCATACTTCAGAAAAGTCAGGAATCCGTGCAGCGGTAGTACAGGACAGTCAGGGAGTGTTTGCTGACATGAAACAGGTAGTACTTTTATCAGTACTGTTAGCTTTGGGATGCTTTATGATTTCGGAGGCAGTGGTGGTAATCATAGCAAATAAGCTTTCACGTCCGATTATACAGCTGAGAGATCAAATGGAAAATACAGGAATTGAAAATCTGGATATGGAACCTGTTATTCTTAATACAGATGATGAGATGGAAGCTCTGAGCATTGCTTATCAAAAACTGATCAGACGTTTAAATGAAGCTATGGTGAAAGAAAAAAGAAGTTCTCTTCTTCAGCTTCAGGCTCAGTTTGATACACTACAGGCACAGGTGAATCCTCATTTTATATATAATGTTTTAAATGTAATTTCTAACAGAGGGATTGTGGATGAGGATGAAGAAATTTGCGAAATATGTGGAAGTCTGGCAGCAATGCTGCGCTATTCCGCTAATAATAAGGAGAGATACGCTACAGTAAAAGAGGAATTTGCTTATCTGGATAAATATACTTATCTCTTAAAATCCAGATATGAACACAGGCTGGAAGTAACAGTGGATTATGATTTATCTATAGAAGGAGAAGTTCTTCCTAAAATTGTGATTCAGCAGCTTGTAGAAAACAGTATTCAGCATGGATACAAAAATGGAAAAGATATTATGAAAATATGTGTACAGGGCTGGAGAGATGAACGGGGATGGTATATTTGTGTATATGATAATGGAGATGGAATTACAGAACAGATTTCTCTGGAACTGGAAACTAAAATGGAAAACATACGGCGAAAGATTATGAGAAGCCAGAGTAATATCGAACTGGAGATTGGGGGCATGGGGCTTGCAAATACTTATGCAAGAATGTTCCTTATGTATACAGACAGAGTTGTTTTTGACATGAAAAACTGTCAGGATGGATTCAGGATTACAGTAGGCGTTAGAAACGGAAAGGAAGATGACAGTGTATCAGGTAATGATTGTGGATGATGAACCAACATCAGTAAATCTGTTAAAAACAGTAATTGAAAAAAAGTGCGATAGATTTCAGGTAACAGAAATTGCTTATGACGGAACAGAAGCTTTGGAAAAATTAAAAGATATTCAGCCGGATATTCTGATCACAGATATACAGATGCAGGTGATGAGCGGACTGGAACTTATAAAAAAAATCCGAGAAAAGAACCCTGAAATGCTTTGTGTACTTGTCAGCGGATATCAGGAGTTTGAATATGCGAAACGGGCAATTGAGTACAGAGTTTCAGATTATATTCTTAAACCAATTGTTCCGGCAGAAATAAAAAGTTATTTGAAAAATTAGAGAAAAAGCTGGAACAGAAATATTATCGTCAGAGAAATGCTCTGATTCACAGAATGGTAAATCATATTCCAGTAGAAGAAAATGAAATTGTGAAATATTTTCAGTCTAATCGATATTATGGAGCAATTGTCAGAAGAAATGGTATTCTGTCCCGGTTTTCGGACAGATGTAACAGTGAAGTATTTTCTGATATTAATGAATGGATGATTTCATATGGGCGAGACGATCAGGAAACATTATATCTTTGTCCGGAAGAAATTGTATGTGGAGACTATGTGGATATTATCACTCATCAAATAAAAAAAGAACAGCCGGAAGCAGAATATATAACAACGGTTATTTTTCGGGAAGCGTTTACCCGGCAGACCATTGGAAATATGATAAAAAGGCTTTATCGTGTTCTTGATGAGAGTATTATTCTTGGAAAGAATCAGATGCTTATTATGAATACAGGGGAAGAATTTGTTTCTTCGCAGGATAATGATTACAGTTACCTTCAAAACTTGGAGAGTATGATAAAATCCAGGCAGTATGACAGTCTGAAAAAAATGGTGAAAGAATTGCTTTATAACTGGGGAGAAGAACAGAGAACGCAGCTGTGGGTAGAGTGCAGAGTACGTCAGATTTGCTATATGCTGCAACGATACGGAGCAGGAAACGGTGAATACAGAGATTATGAATATCTGATGGATGAAGCATTCAGCAATGCCGGTGATATGAGACAGCTTGCAGAACAGATATCGGATATTTTTTTCAGAGATTTGAAAGAAGAAACAATGGGTGTACAAAAAACGTCAGCAGAGGACTACTTTAATAAAATAAGGAATTATATACAGAGAAATATGGAAAAATCGTTGAATCTTCAGGAGGTCAGCCATGAAATGGGAGTTTCTCAGACATATCTGAGCCGATTATTTCGGAAATATGAGGGACAGTCCTTTAATAATTATCTGACAGAACTGAGAATGGAAAAAGCAAAGGAACTTTTAGGAGGCAAGGATAAGGTATATGTTAAGGATGTAGCAACACAGGTAGGATATAAGGATCAGTTTATTTCAGCCGATTTTTCATACATGGACGGGATGAGTCCTTCAGAATATATAGAAAATGAAAAAAACTGACTTCAGACTGTTCCATTTAGTTGCAGGCCAAAACTGAGTACATCCAGAATAGTGATAAAAAGAATCAGAAGCTTTAAAACAATATTTGCAATATAGAGGCAGAAAAGCACTTGTAAATAGTTTATATGCAAGATACAAAGATCAATAAAACTTGCGTGATCTTTCAAATATGCTTGATTATAGGACTTGTAAACAAATAGAAATTGGAATATGATAGAAAAAAGAATTCATTATTTTTACATGTAAATTCTGGAAAATGAAACGGAGGATTCAGGAAATGAAGAAAAAGATTGATGTATTTGAGTATACAGGACAGATTCTAAATGGCGTAAAATCAGGTGTTCTGATTACGTCAAAGTCAGATGAAAAGATAAATTCCATGACAATTTCCTGGGGGATGCTTGGAATTGAATGGGGAAAACCTGTTTTTATCACTGTGATCAGAGAGGGAAGATTTACCAGGGAACTTTTGGAGCAGAATGGTGAATTTACAGTGAATATACCGCTTGACGACAGTCAGAAAAAAGTTCTTGGCTTTTGCGGTTCAAAATCCGGATGTGACGTGGACAAGATCAAAGAGCTTGGATTGACGCTGGAAGATCCGGAAAGCATTTCCGTTCCGGGAATTAAAGAGCTTCCTCTTACACTGGAGTGCAGACTTGTCTACAAACAGAAGCAGGATATTGCTGCAATGGAAAAAGAAACCGTAGAAAAATTTTATCCTCAGAATGTGGAAAGTTCTTTTTCAGGTTCTAATCGAGATGTCCATATTGCATATTATGGAGAAATTGTCAACGCATATATTATTGAGTAAATTAAAAAATCCCCCGGTCATAATGACCGGGGGATTTTTGTCAGCATTTTTTGCAGGAAGCCTCGCAGGGCATGTCAAAAGACGGGTTAAAGGCGTAAAAGTTTTTGGAGTCAAGCTGTTCCTGAACGCTTCGGAGAGCTTCACCGAATCTCTGAAAGTGAACCACTTCTCTTGCACGGAGAAAACGGATAGGATCCGCAATTTCCGGGATATTCCGTACTACACGAAGAATATTATCATAAGTGGAGCGGGCTTTCTGTTCAGCGGCAAGGTTTTCAAAAAGATCCGTGACAGGATCTCCTTTACTCTGAAATTCACAGGCATTAAGTGGAACACCGCCGGCTGCCTGAGGCCATACGCCTACTGTATGGTCAATATAATAAGGACCAAGACCGCTTTTTTCAATTTCCTCCATGGACAGGTCGCGGGTAAGCTGGTGTACCATGGTAGAGATCATTTCCAGATGCGCCAGTTCCTCTGTTCCTACGTCATTCAAGACGGCTGCTGCCATACGGTTGGGCATAGAAAATCTCTGAGAAAGATAGCGGAGAGAAGCGTTTATTTCGCCATCCGGGCCTCCATACTGGCTCATGATAAACTGAGCAATTTTGGCATTAGGTGTTTTAATATTAATCGGATACTGTAATCTTTTTTCATAATTCCACATAAGCTATCTGCATCCTCCTTCCGTTTCCCATGGGAATGGCTGTTCCATCCATTTCCAGGTGTTTCCGTCCGATTCCAGAGCATCATCAACTGTAAGAGGTCCATAACACTGAGCGTATTCTTTCATCAGTTTTTTTCGCTCTGCTGCATATTCACGGTAAAGTGCCATGCCTTTTTCACAGCAGGGATGTGTGTCCAGATAAAGAAGAATATCATTGACTGCAAAGCTGACTTCATTGATTTTCTGAAGAAGCTGCGCTTTGGACCCTGAAGAATTCTGATACATCATCTCCGTCCACCTCTCTTTCCGCAAAATGGTTTACAAAGCTGCGGGAAAATAGTTCCCACATTCAGAGCATAACAGAGATCATAGGTGGTAGTAAGCTGTTGGCAGGGTACATAGGCCATAGCAGGTTCCAGATGATCCGCATGAGTATACATTTCCGGGTTTATTGTAACTGTATTGGGCATACGGCAGGCACAGGAGTGATTTTTGTGCTGCTCTGTACACGGACAGGAAGAAGTCCTGCCAGCCATCTGCGCTTTTGCCATACCGCAGGTTGCATGATATGGACGTGCGCAGGAACGGTTCATATGATAATTTTCCATGAACAAGTCCTTTCTGATAAATTAAGATACTCTATATTTTATGTCATAAAAACGGAAGTGTGCGAATAGGAGGATCTGCTGATTTGAAATTTCAAATTCCGGTGTAAAATTAAATTCCGCATGCCCTGGGTAACAGGAAGATTTCGTTAAAATCCATTGCCTAAATCATTCAAAAAATGATACAATAAAAGCAGAGATTTTATCATTTTTCAAGGAGACGGATCATGATTTTAACAGAAGAAAAAACATATACAATGTCCCTGGAGCAGGAGGATTGCGGAAGCACCACAGGCTTGGTAAATAAAAATACAGAACTGGTATTTTCTAACAGGGAGCTGCTGCATTCAGTGATTACCTGTGGGATGCCGGTTCAGAGGATAACAGCATCCTTTTTATCAAAAAAGAAACTGGAGCTTACCTATAAGATGTTCCTTGTGGAAACAGCTCTTGATATAGAAGGCGACCGACTGAAAAAGGCAAAGAGAATTGCTTATCTGGATTCTTCAGAGAAGAGTGTGATGTCCTATTATATGGGGATGTTCCTTACTAAACTCATCAGCGGAAGGCTTTACGGAGCTGATTATCTGACGCATCTGAATCTGATCAGAAGTGTTGATCACAAAGAATTTATTGAGTTTTTTTTAACAGTGAATGGCGTCAGGATATGATCGGTCTGAGCATACCTGAAAATCAATGGAGTGTGTGGGAAGCAAAGGGAGGAAGCAACAGAAGAGAGCAGGCACTGAAAAAAGGAAGTCAGCAGATTTCAGATATAGAATCTGTAAATGGAAATGTGCCTGATCCGGCGGCTGTGTGTATGACTTATTACGATCACAGCTATCTTTGCGGCGTGGTCCGTCAGCCGGAAAATGATCAGAAAGCGAAAAAAGAGTGTATCAGATTTTGTGAGGAAGATTTTTTCAGAGCTTATTATCAGCCTCTTTGTGAGCTGTTTTTGGAACAGGGAGACGGGCTTAGGATTTGTGGGAAAAATGCAGAGATTTCTCTGGCAGTTCCTTATTTTTCTGAGACAGAATTTATGGAAGAAGAGCGGAGAGTTCGTGTGGGCATGCCGAGAAAGCTTCTGTATTGTCTGATGGAGAATGAGTATGAGAACTTTTGGCAAAAAAGAAGTGATCTGTTGGATTCCGAATATCCGGACGATGCTTTTGTGGGGACAGACGGCATTTATATCAGGTAGGAAAACTTTGGAAAAGAAGTAACAGAATCGTCTGTTCTTTCATAAAATAAATAAAAAAGGTTTTGGCATGACATTTTCCTCTTATGAAAAGGTAACTGGAGTAATCCGGGATATCAGGAGCGGAGGTTCCTGCTGCTCGCTTCTGATTTCTGTTGATACCGACGGAGAAATTGTGAATTTTGTGGTGTCAGGTGACACCATTGTTGTGGATAACATCAGGCTCAGGCGAGGGATGAAGGTAGCTGCTTTTTATGATACCAGTCTTCCCGCACCGGCTATTTTTCCACCTCAGTATCAGGCGGAACTGGTGACTGCATTAAGAGCCGGCCAGGATGTTACACTGAAATTTTTTGACGATACGTTGACTGCAGAAGACGGATCATTGAAATTAAATATTTCTCCGGTCACAAATATACGCACCTTAAATGGACAGCGTTTTATGTGTACTCCGGAAGGGCAGGATCTGCTGGTTTATTATAGTTCTGCTACAAAAAGTATCCCTCCGCAGACTGCTCCTCAAAGAATTATCGTGATGTGTCCGGTACAGTAGTTCATGAAAAAGCACAGGAGTTTTTCTGTGCTTTTTCATTTACAAAACCTGGGACGGATATTTTTGAGTACATAAAAGAAAATGATCAAGGCGCATGTTTTTGTGTAGTCCCGGTACATATTACAGAGCTCTTATAATTAATCCTTGATCAGACAATGAATATGGCAGAACGAAAGCTAAAGGAGGCAGTTATGTGGATTTTTTATGCGATAGGTTCTTCGTTTTTTGCGGGAATCACAGCAATTCTGGCAAAATGCGGAATACAGAAAACAGATTCCGATGTGGCTACGGCTATCCGTACAGTTGTTGTACTGATATTTTCCTGGCTGATGGTTCTGGTCACAGGCGCCGGGAGCGGGATTGGAGAAATAAGTGCACGGACAATGGTATTTCTGGTATTGTCCGGGCTTTCTACAGGTGCTTCCTGGCTGTGTTATTTCCATGCATTACAGAAAGGCGATATTAATAAGGTTGTACCTGTAGATAAATCCAGCACAATTCTTACTATACTTCTGGCGTTGATCTTTTTGGACGAGGGACTGACATGGGGAAAAGCGGCAGCCGTTGTACTGATTGCAGCGGGGATTATGCTGATGATTTCCCGAAAAGAAACACAACCGACACAGGAAAAAGAGAAGCATGGAAGCTGGCTGCTTTACGCAGTTTTATCAGCAGTGTTTGCAAGCCTTACTTCAATCCTTGGGAAAATTGGAATCCAGGATATTGACTCCAATCTGGGAACCGCTATTCGCACAACAGTGGTGTTGATTATGGCCTGGCTGATGGTTTTTATAACCGGAAAACAGTATCAGATAAGGAAAACTGAAAAAAGAGAGCTTGTTTTTATTATCCTGTCCGGTTTTGCAACAGGGGCCTCCTGGCTTTGCTACTATCATGCTTTACAGCAGGGACCGGCAAGTGTGGTTGTTGCTGTGGATAAATTAAGTATTCTTGTTACCATTGCATTTTCGTGGATTGTATTCCATGAGAAACTTACCAAAAAAGCAGCGCTGGGCGTGGCGTGTATGACTGTGGGGACTCTTCTTCTGGCAGTTATGTGAGAGAACATGAGGCAGGATGTTTCGTGCAGAAATGGAAGTTATATGACCGTCAATAAGAAAAAATCTTTTTGAATTTTTGCTTGAGATTTTGAACGGGGCATTTAACGAAGATAAAAAGAGTCATGAAAAAAGTACAGAACAGATATTCGGTTTGTTCTGTACTTTTTTTACCCTGAATGGTATACTGGAAGAGTGATCATAATAAGTACATCAGGAGCATTATTTACATATATCTAAGGTTAAATTTAAAGGAGAACTGCATGGATCATTTTGAATTACACTCTGAATATACCCCTACCGGCGATCAGCCCCAGGCGATTGCCAAACTGGTAAAAGGATTTAAGGAAGGCAATCAGTTTGAAACCCTGCTTGGCGTTACCGGATCAGGTAAAACCTTTACCATGGCCAATGTAATTAAGGAATTGAATAAGCCTACGCTTGTGCTGGCACACAATAAAACCCTGGCAGCACAGTTATATGGAGAGTTCAAAGAATTCTTTCCGAACAACGCAGTGGAATATTTCGTGAGCTATTACGATTACTATCAGCCGGAGGCCTATGTTCCTTCCACTGATACCTACATTGCCAAGGATGCGTCCACCAATGACGAGATTGATAAGATGCGTCTTTCCGCTACTGCGGCTCTCTGTGAGCGGAGAGATGTGATTGTGGTGTCTTCGGTATCCTGTATTTACGGTCTTGGTGCGCCCCAGGAGTTTTTTGACATGATGATTTCTCTGCGGCCCGGCATGGAAAAAGACAGAGACGAGGTTATCCGGCAGCTGATCGACATTCAGTACACAAGGAATGAGATGGATTTTCACCGGGGTACCTTCCGGGTGAAAGGTGATGTGCTGGAGATTTTTCCGGCCAATGCTACGGACCGGGCCGTCCGTGTGGAGTTTTTTGGAGATGAAATTGAGCGGATCACGGAAATTGATGTACTTACCGGTGAGATTAAAAATGAAGAGAGCCATGTGGGTATTTTTCCTGCATCTCATTATGTTGTGCCCCAGGAGCAGATCAAAAGGGCAGCGGATGCCATTCTTGCAGAAATGAAGGAACAGGTAGATTATTTTAAAGGTGAGGACAAGCTCATTGAGGCTCAGAGAATAGCGGAGCGAACTAATTTTGACGTGGAAATGATGAAGGAGACTGGTTTTTGTTCCGGAATCGAGAATTATTCCAGACATCTGACGGGACTGGCCCCGGGACAACCGCCTTATACGCTGATGGATTATTTTAAGGATGATTTTCTTCTTATTATTGATGAGTCTCATAAAACAGTCTCTCAGGTAGGTGGAATGTATGCAGGTGATCAGAGCCGCAAGCAGACGCTGGTTGATTATGGGTTCCGTCTGCCGTCAGCCAAGGACAACCGTCCTTTAAGCTTTGATGAGTTTGAAGGAAAGCTGGACCAGGTGATGTTTGTATCAGCAACACCGGGGCAATATGAGGCTGAACATGAGCTGCTTCGGGCAGAGCAGATCATCCGTCCTACAGGGCTTCTTGATCCGAAGGTGGAGGTTCGTCCGGTAGAGGGACAGATTGATGACCTGATCAGTGAGGTAAATAAAGAAGTTGAAAAGGGTCACAAAATTCTGATTACAACTCTGACCAAGCGTATGGCAGAGGATCTGACTGCCTATATGAAGGATGTGGGAATCCGTGTCCGATATCTTCACTCTGACATTGATACACTGGAGCGAGCGGAAATTATCCGTGATATGCGTTTGGATGTATTTGATGTTCTGGTGGGAATTAACCTTCTCAGGGAGGGACTGGACATTCCCGAGATTACGCTGGTGGCAATCCTGGATGCAGATAAAGAGGGATTTCTCCGTTCGGAAGTCTCCTTGATCCAGACCATCGGCCGCGCGGCACGAAACAGTGAAGGCCATGTGATCATGTATGCGGACGTTATGACGGATTCCATGAAAAAAGCCATTCAGGAAACTGAGCGCCGGCGAAGTATTCAGGAGGCTTATAATAAAGAACATGGAATTACACCAACAACTATTAAGAAGGCAGTTCGTGACCTGATCACAGTTTCCAAAGCAGTTGCAGAGACAGAAGTGAAGCTGAAAAAAGATCCGGAGTCCATGAGCCGTAAGGAGCTGATGAAGCTGATCGCCCAGGTAGAAAAGCAGATGCGTGCGGCAGCAGCAGATCTGAATTTCGAGCAGGCGGCGGAGTTGAGGGATAAGATGCTGGAGCTGAAAAAGAATCTTCAGGAAGTATAGCTATAAGTATTTGTAAATAAAAGAACGTACCTGTTGAAAAAGGTGAAATTCATGTTCTGATTTGCGGAAAAAAGTGGAATTATGTGGGATTTTGTGACAGGGGGCAGAATATGTGATATATTGAATGACAGTAAACAAATTGGCTGAATTATTTGTTTAATGGAAAATGAGGGCTGTGAGACTGCCTGCAATCAGAATTCTATGGTATTACCGGAGATAAGAAGGCAGTCTCTAAAGGAGAGAAAAAGAAAATGGAAATGAAAGAAATTCTGAATCATATGCAGGCAAATATCTATATTACAGATGTGGAAAATAATGAAATCCTGTTTATGAATCAGAAAATGAAAAAGGACTATGGATTTCAGAATCCGGAAGGAATGAAGTGCTGGGAAGTATTTCAGGTGGGAAAAAAAGAACGGTGTGAATTTTGTAAGATACCGGAGCTTTTGAAATCGAAAGATCCTGCATCCTGTATTACCTGGGAAGAAAACAATACAAAGCTGGGAAGAGTATTTGAGAATCATGACAGCCTGATTGTATGGAAAGGGAAAAAAGCTCATATGCAGCAGGCCTATGATATTACAGAAATGCTTCAGCTTACAGAACGTGCAGCCAGAGATTCTCTTTGTAATGTGTGGAACAGAGCAAGCGGAAAGAAGATGCTGGAAGAAAAAATGGAGAAGCTGGACAGCGGACAGTCCTGTGTGCTGGTTTTAATAGACATTGATGAACTGAAAACAGTAAATGAATGTTTTGGGTTTGCAGAGGGAGATGTGGTTCTTCAAAAAATAAGTGAATTCCTGAACAGTCAGCTGGAATCACCGGATTTTATGTTCCGTATAAGTGGGGATGAATTTGCTCTTGCATTTTTTGGAAAAAGTGTAAAAACTGTCTCGAAAAAAATCTTAGAATGGCGCAGCAGAATAGAAAGATACGGACAGGAAAAAGGAAGACCTTATTCTGTTTCATTTTCTTATGGGCTCAGTCATACAAATGGCGGAAGTAAGTGTACAGTGGATGAACTTCTGGATCAGGCAGATGAAAAAATGTATGAAGAAAAATTAAGGCATTATAAAAATAATGTTCTTGCCTGTGAGGAAGAAATTTCTCTGAGTAAGCAAAGCGGAAAAACAAGCATGGACTATCCTGCAGAGTATCTTTATGAGGCAATTGTACACAGTACGGATGACTATCTTTATGTATGTAATATGAAAACAGGGGTTTTTCAATATACGTCTGCTTTGATTGATGAGTTTGATCTTCCGGGAGAAGTAATAGAATCTCCCATTGGATACTGGAGAAAGATTGTTCATCCGGATGACTGGAATTGATTTTATAAATCAAATATGGAAATCGGTGAAAACAGAAGAGATGCCCATTATGTGGAATTTCGTGCGAAACAGAGAAGCGGAAAATACGTATGGATGAGATGCCGTGGATATCTTACACGAGATGAATGTGGGATACCGGTTATATTTGCCGGAATCATGCATAAAATGGACGGACAGAATAAGGTGGATCCCCTTACGCAGCTTTTTAATCACAGGATGTTTATGAAAAGAATCAGAAAGTACATAGAAAAAGTCAGGAAGAGAAAATTGCAGTTGCTATTTTGGACGTGGATAATTTCCGGCAGATCAATGAACTTTACAGCAGAAAATTCGGAGACAGGATTTTATGTACAATAGCTTATAATATACAGGTATTGCTACCTGATAATGCAAGGCTGTTTCGATTGGATAATGACCGCCTGGGATTTCTTATGAGAGATGCGGGTAAAAAAAGAAGTAAATCAAGTTTTTTTCAAGAATACAAAAAAGATTCAGTGCTCTTCAGGAATGGAAAAAAGAGAAACTTGAAATTCATCTGTCAGCAGGCTGTGCGTTTTTTTTCTGATAGCGGCCAGACGGCAGATGAATTGTATCTGCATGCAGACTATGCCCTACAGTATGCAAAAGAACAGGGAAAAGACAGAATGGTCATATTCACAGAAGAGATCCTGAATCAAAAAAGTCATATGCTGGAACTTCTTAAAGTGCTGAGAGATGCAATGAATCATGAGTTTCGTGGATTTTATCTGGACTATCAGCCTCAGGTAAACGGCAGAACAAAAGCGCTGACCGGTGTAGAAGCTCTGGTACGTTTTTGTGATGAGAAGGGAAACCGTATTTCACCAGTGGAATTCATTCCGGTTATGGAAAAAGAAGGAATGATTTATGAAATGGGGAGATGGGTACTGAGACAGGCAATCCGGGATGCAGGAGAATGGATCAGGATCAAGCCGGATTTTGATATTAGTGTAAATGCTTCAGCTCTTGAGATGATGAATGACCAGTATATAGAAGATGTAGAAAAAATTCTGGAAGAGGAAAAATTTCCTGCAAAGAATCTTGTAATTGAACTGACAGAAAGCAGTGCAGTGCAAAGAATGGATATTTTCAGAAATAAATATAAAAAACTTCGGGAAATGGGAATCCGTATTGCGATGGACGATTTTGGTACAGGGTATTCTTCTTTAGAATTTTTGAAAAATGCTCCGATTGATCTGGTTAAAATTGACAGGAGCTTTCTGAAAGATATTTTATACAGCCGATTTGATTCTGCCTTTATCACTTTTATAGTGGAAATCTGCCATGATGTAAATATTAAAGTCTGTCAGGAAGGTGTGGAAACACTGGAAGATATGAAATGCTGAAAAAAATGGAACTTGATTGTATTCAGGGATATATTTTGGAAAACCTATGAGCAAAAATGCCATAAGAATAAAATTTCAGCGGAATGTCAGACGGAAGGAAACGATTAAGGTTTTAGAAACGCTGAAAATGAACTTTCTGATGCAGAAACTGCAAAACAGAAGTATTTGAAGCTTTACCACTGCAACAGCAGTTATCTGTTTCTTATTCCGGACTGTAAACTGATGATTCCTTCAAAGACAGTGACGGTTTAAAAGCTTGAAAAATGGAGTCAGAACAGGGAATCGGGTAAGACTGGAGAAAGTTATAATATACAGCGCCTGTAAGTTCCTTGTTATATGAATGCAGATATTTCAGATCCGTATTCTCTGGAATGTCTGTATTTTTTGTATACAAAAGATTTTTATAAAAATATCTCTTATCTCTTGACAAAATATTTTAACGGTGCTATCTTAACAATGTAGATGTTAGCACTCCTTGATATTGAGTGCTAATAAAAGGAAAGGAGCTGAGGGCGTGGAAGATATTTTGACTGATCGTAAGAAGAAGATTTTAAAAGCGATCATCAAGACCTATATGGAAACAGGGGAGCCGGTGGGATCCCGGACAATTTCCAAGTATACAGATCTTAATGTCAGCTCAGCAACAATCCGAAATGAAATGTCTGACCTGACAGATTTAGGCTATATTGTGCAGCCTCATACCTCTGCCGGAAGAATTCCTTCAGATAAAGGGTATCGGCTGTATGTGGATGAGCTGATGCAGGAAAAGGAAGATGAGATTGAAGAGATACGAAATCTGATGATTGAGAAAACAGACAAGATGGAAAAGGTCCTGAAAAAAGTGGCCAGAGTTCTTGCCTGCAATACCAATTACGCAACAATGATCTCAGTTCCCCAGTACAGCGGAAGTAAGCTGAAATTTATCCAGCTTTCCAGAGTAAATGAGCTTCAGCTGGTAGCAGTAGTTGTCTGTGAGGGAAATGTCATCGGAACCAGATCATAGATCTTGATGAGGAAATGGGATGACGAGACAATTTTAAAACTGAATCTTCTTACTGAATACAAATC